>JAABUV010001364.1_pt1 | contig 35443 bp, 40 predicted proteins | sample 5559971 | NCBI WGS metagenome assembly JAABUV01 (sample SAMN10711881, study PRJNA513362) | rock metagenome | isolation source: Antarctica rocks | place: Antarctica: Victoria Land, Knobhead nord | collected 2015-12-19
CGGCAGAGGGCGCTGTACGAGGCGCGCAAGCGCGGCTGGCGCGCGGACCTGCGCTTCCTGGCGGAGGTGCAGCTGCTCGTGTGCGCGCCGCTGGCGCTCGCGCTGCTCTGGCTGCTCGCGTCCGGCGCCGTGCTGGTGTGGCGCGTGGCGAGCGAGCCGTACGACCCGTATGCGCTGGTCGCGCAGCCCTGACGAGGGTTGGAGGGTCGGCGCGGGGGCGTGCAGGGCCCGAGAGCGGCAGCTGCCTATTTGCAGCGAGGCCGGGCAGTGGGACGCGGCGGGGCGGCGGACTCGCACTGCGCGGCTCGCAGTGCGAGCGCTGGCAGCCTGTAGGCTGTCGAGCAGGGCGGCTTACCCAATAGCACTCTGTTGCCGAGCTCCTGCATTGGAGCCTCCATGCATTGCGGGGCCTTGTACATGCACCCGAGAGCCGGCGAAGTACCTCATTCTGCAGCAGAATCATGAAGAGGTGAGTAGGGTAGGGCTGACAGACTGCCACCTCTCTGCCAACAGAAAGCGCGGCCTGGCTCCAGATTCTCCTGCCGCGACCCCACCCCCGCCCTTCAGGCCCAGCTCCGGTGCTGCAGCGCGGCCGCAGGACAGCCAGGATGGCAGACAGTGTCGAGGACGTCAAGAAGATGAAGGTCCAGGTGCGGGGGCGCAGCATGCGGGCCCGGGATCGCGCGCGCCCGCCCCGCGCGCGCCAGGCGCCGAGCTTCTTCTCCCGCCCCTGGCGCGCAGGAGCTGCGCGATGCCCTGGAGGCGCGCGGCCTGGACACCTCCGGGCTGAAGGCGGCGCTGGTGGAGCGCCTGGAGGCCGCGATGGGCGGCGGCGCCGGCGCCGGCGCCGGCGACGGCGCGGCCGCGGAGGAGCCGGCCGCGGCGGCTGCGGAGGGGGCCGCGCCCGGCGAGGAGATCGCCATGGCCGCCGAGCCCGCGGAGGAGCCCGCGGAGGAGACCGCGGAGGAGTTTGCGCTGGAGCCTGCGGCGGAGCTCGCCGCGGAGCCTGCGGCGGAGCTCGCGGCGGAGCCCGCGGCGGGCGCGGATGCGGAGGAAGTGCCCGCCGACGCGGCGGCAGAGGACGCTGTCCCAGAGGTGGGCGCCCCTGCAGCTGATGAGCGGCTGGACAGTTCCTGATCCGCAGCGTGAGAGGCCTGAGGCCGAGCCGGTGTCGGGAAAGAGTCGTTGCTTCGTGGTAGGGCAGGCCAGGACCAACTCCGCTTTTTTGCTCGAGCTGTCTCTGAGCACTTGCCCCCACAGCGGTGGAGCCTCACAGCAGGTATGGCGGGTGTTCAGGCTGAGGAGGCCTTCACGGAGGCGCCCGGCGCGGATGCGAGCGTGGAGGCGCACTTTGAGCCGCCGGCGTCAGAGATGGCCGCGCCGGCGGAGGCGGCAGAGCCGGCGGCTGCGGCGGCGGCCGAGCCGGCCGCCGTCAACAACAACAAGCGCAAGGCGGAGGAGGCGGGCGAGACCGAGGAGGAGCAGATGCGCAAGCGCGCCAGCTTCAATGGCCCCGCCGAGGATGCCGCGCCTGCCGAGGCAGCCAACGGGGTGCGCGCGATGCCGTGCCGTGCGCGGCGTGCCAGAATGCAGCGCCTGGCTGGCCCGGGTGTTGCTGACTTGGGCTGCGATGCCTCGGGCGCAGGCGACCCGGCAGACCGGCTTCTCGGACGCCCCGCCGGCCGGGGGCTACCAGCTGTTCGGCCAGGCCGCGCCCGCGGCCGCGGAGGCGGCGCCCGCGGCGCAGGCGACGCCCGGGATGCAGGCCAGCTCGGCCGGGTTCACGGACGCGGTGGACATCCCGGCCGGCATGGTGGGCAAGCTGATCGGCAAGGGCGGCGAGACGATCAAGCAGCTGCAGTACTCGACGCAGACCAAGATCCAGATTGACCACATGACATCGGGCGACATCAAGAAGGTGTCCATCACTGGCTCCACCGCGGAGCTGGTGGAGGCGGCCAAGGCGCAGGTGATGGCCGTCGTCACCGGCGACGACCGCGGCGGCGAGGCGCAGAGCACGGTGGACTGCCCGCAGGGCATCGTGGGCCGCATCATTGGCCGCGGCGGCGAGACCATCCGCGCGCTGCAGCAGGCCAGCCAGGCGCACATCGTGGTGGACCAGAACTACCCGGAGGGGCAGCCGCGCCGCGTCAATATCTCCGGCCGCCCCGACGCCGTGGACCGCGCCAGCAAGATGATCACCGAGCTGATCGCCGGCGAGCCGGGCAGCGCGCAGGCCATCATCCAGAAGGCGCGCCCGGGGGGTGCACGGGCGCGCGGGTCCCGGTCTGCATAGGAGCTGCAGCGCGGGGCTGTGCCTGCTCATCCTCGCTGGGTGCTCTCCGGCTGGTCCTGCACGTACTTGCTGGTCTATGCAAGGACAAGGGTGCAGGGACGCTGGGGAACACAGTGTGTGAGAGCGTGCGCACCCAGCCTGCGGTGCGGTCCCCATTGCGCTCACGCTGAGGCCGGCGCGGCCGGGCGCGCAGTATGGCGCGGGCATCACGCGCGAGCTGGCGTGCCCCAAGTCGATGGTCGGGCGCGTGATTGGCAAGGGCGGCGAGACGATCAAGTCGCTGCAGAAGAACTTTGGTGCCAACATCCAGATCGACCAGTCGACCGAGCCGATGAAGGTTACCGTGTCCGGGCAGCCGCACTCGGTCGACATGGCGCTGGGCGCCGTGCAGGAGATCATCAGCGGCGGCTCGCCCTACCTGGGCCCCGGCTCCGGCGGCTTTGGTGCGCGCCCGCGGCGCGCCGCGCCGTGCCTGCCTCTGTGTGCGTGTCCTGTCGTGCGTATCATGCTGCGGGCACGCTTGCCGGTTACGCTCCAACACCTCTGTGCGCCTGTTGTTAGGCGAGTGGGGCGACGCTGCGCGCCACGCGGCGCAAGGTATGCCTGCTGCGCATCCTTTGACCGCGCGTGCCCGCCGCGCGCAGACGGCAGCCGCGGCGGCGGCGGCGGCGGTGGCTTTGGCGGCGGCGGCCAGCCGGGCTACGGCGCGCCGCAGTACCCGCCCGCGGCCGGCGGGTTCGGCTACGGCGGCTTCCCCGCGCAGGCGGCCGGCCCGGCCGCGTACGGCTACGGTGCGTACGGCGGCTACGCGCAGCCGTACGCCGCGCCGCAGGCCGCGTACGGCGGCTACGGGGCCGGCTACGGCGCGCCGGACCCGTACGCGGCCGCGGCCGCGGGCGCGTACGGCGGCTACGGCGGCGCCGCAGTCGGCGGCGCGGCGGTCGGTGGCGGCGGCGGCGGCGGCGGCACGTGGCAGGAGCTGCACGACACCGAGGGCCGGCCGTACTACTACAACACGCAGACGGGCGTCAGCCAGTGGGAGAAGCCGGCCGACATGGTCTAGCGTGGGGCTGGCCGCCGGGAGGGAGCGGCGCCAGGCCCGGGCGGGTAGAGCGCCGCGCACGGGCAGGCGCTGGTGGGGCGCGCATAGCCGCGCGCGCGCCAGGGACAGGCTCTGCGGCGCAGGCCCGCCAGGCGCCGCGGTTGCGCGGTGATGGGGCGCGGGGGTTGTGCTCGCTGCGGGGGCCGCGGGTTGGAGGGAGGGCGGCGCCAGTGTTGGATGGCGTGCGGGCCAGCTGCAGGGCGCAAGCCGCCGCACGCGCTGGACACGCGGCGCGGGTGTGCTGCCGCGGGGCAGCTGCGGGCGTCAGCTGGGGACTGCGCAACCGGGGCAGCGACGCGAGGATGAGGCGTGGGGCTTCGGCCGCCGGGGCTGGTTTGGCGGGGAGCGCGGTGTGGCGTCGGCGCGGCGCGGGGCGTGGGCGGACCTGCGCGGAGCGATGCGGGTGGGCTGGCGCCAGCCCGCCCTGTGCCTGCCCTGGACCCTGCGCGTCGCCTGCCGTGGAGCCCTGCCCCGCGCCTGCCGTGGACTCGCGCGTGCTTGCGCGCGCATGCTGCCTGCTGCCGTGCCTGCTGCATGCCTGCTGCGCGCTGCTGCACACTGTGGATGCGCTGGCGCGCGCGCGCGGAGGAGCCGCTTGGCATCGGGGGTCGGGGTGCTTGGGGTCGGGTGGGTGACCTAAGGTGGGGTATGTTCAGGCGTGGGCGGGTCGCGCATGGCTCAGCTCGGCTCTGTGTGGGGCTGTTGGGGTGGCTGCATGTCCGCCTGCATGCTGCAGACTGCATGCCAGCGTTAGCTTTTGTGCAAGTCGCTGCGCCAGCACGCGCGGCGGCCCGCCCGCCTCCGGTGCGGAGGAGCGCAAAGCTGGGTCGCTCGCAACAGGTGGCCGCGGCGGCCGGCGCCGCCGCAAGTCGCTGTCAGCCAGCCCCCCGCAGGCCGCAGGGGCCGGGCAGCAGCCACGCACGACGCGACGGACGACGCTGGTAGGGGGCCTTCACCATTGTGCGTCGCCTGCACTCTCTGCTGCAGGGGTGCTGCATGCTGCGCTGCCGTGGTGCCGTGCCTGGCTGGTGGCGATTTGCTTGGTGCTGCAGTGCCGTCGTGCATGCGTGCCCTGCGATGGGAGGGGCCAGGGCTGCCCCTGGGGAGCATGCCTGCCTTGCAAGCTGTTCTCGTCGCTCTTGGTGGCCAAACTGCGAACCAGGCACGGCTGCGGCTGGGCCTACGCGCCAGCAGTGCAACAGCGCACCAGGGCGGCGGCCCTCCCACCGCAGCCAAGGTGCAGACTGGCTTGCTGCAATCATGATGTATTTGAGTGGCATGGCCTAGCTGGTGCAGGCAAAGGGGGGGCGGCGTGCTTAGGCTGGTTGACCTGCTGCATGATTTTCCTAAGAAATCGATCAGCCAGTGCTGTCCGGCTGTACCTGAGTTGAAAGCGTGCTGGCTGCCTGCGCTAGTGAGCATTGTCACCCTCCATCGCGCTGGATGTTGCATGCCAGCTGTGCATCCTGTGCGACCTGCGTCAAACACACGAGCTCCCAGGTGGTATCCAGGGGAGAGAGCAGGCCAGGCTTTCGGCGTGGGGCCAGCGAGAGGCAGGTGTGCCCCCGCGCTCGGCAGACCTCTTGCCATACGATGAGGCTGCACAAGCCTCTGTGGCAGGTGCTGCTGATGGTCTTGGCAGTGGCAGGCGTGCCTTGGCAGCCGTGCGCGCTCTGTTCCAGCTTGTTCAGGGGGGTGACGTGTCAGTGCAAGCGTGGCCCGTTGCCAGGGGTACCCCAAAAAAGTATGTGCACAAGCGACATGCAGGGGTGTGCTTTGATGCTGTGGTATTTGCGTGAGACAGAGCGTCAGTTCTGGTCCCTGTAAAATTTCGTTGGAAGATTTCGCCCTGCTTGCAAGTGCATGACACCTGCCCTAACCTGCGAATACCCTGTGGAGGTTGTTCTCCAAGTCCAGGAATGGCTGCATAACAGCGCAGCAGAGCAGAGAGCGCAGCTGCAGCAGAGCTTGCCGGCAGGCCGCACAGCTTGAAGGTGACCGGGTTTGACACAGAGCCGGCATGTCGCACTCGGAATCGCCTGCAAACAATGCAGTAGGTCCACCCCAAAACCCGCTGATGGCCACCGTCAGCAGGTTCAGGGAACTTGTCGGCAGCGCTTTCAAGGAGGTATGTCACCCACTCCCACTTTTCAAATTCGCAACGGGGCCCTGATGTGCAAAGTCTTGTCCAGTGCTCTGTGCTACCTGCGGCTGACCTTTTGGCTGGCATGTCTATTATAGATAGAGCGTTCGTTGTGCATGTGCAGGCTACTGTTGGCCTGTGTCAGGGAGCACTTGTGACGCCTGTGTTGTCTGCCGCTTGCGCAGAGGAAACCCTGGTCGGAGCTGTTTGACAGGACAGCGTTCTCGCGGCCTGCAAACCTGGCGGAGGTGAGCGCTTTGCGCTGCGCAGAGTCCTGCGCACAGCTTGAAACACGTCCGGTGGCTCCGGGATTTGGGGCTGTCAAGCCCCGCTGCAGCTGTCTTGCGTTCCAGCCTTTGCAGCTTGCTAACGGTGTGCAAGATCTGTTCAGCGTGCAGCACAGTGCTGTGCGGTAGCTGCCATCATGTGCTGAGAAGCTGCATGCGGCCCGCCTTATGCCCCTATATATATATATCGACACTCTGCACGTGCACGCGCGCAGGCCACGCAGCGTGTGCGGAAGAACGCTGCGTATTTCCGCATTAACTACCTCATCATAATGCTCTGCGTGACCTTCATCACGCTCCTGGTCAACCCAAGCTCGCTGATCGTGCTGGGCTTCTTGACGGCCGGGTGGTCCTACCTGTTTGTCGTGCGCACGTCGCCGATCGTCATTGGCGGCAGGACTTTCAGGTGCGTCTGGCGCCGCGCTTCACTAGCTGCAGCACTGTCTTCCACTTTTCTGCTGTAAACCACCTAGTTCATACTATTTTGCTGTGCACTGCACACACAGGCGCCTGCAGCTTGAACCAGCGCCGTGTTGGTCCGTGCTGGTCTGGCGCGCTCTCCTGAGGCCCGGTCAGCTAACGATCAGGCGGCTCGCCTCCGCAGCGACCAGGAGAAGCTGATTGCGGCGTCAGGGGTGTCCGTGCTGGTGGTCTTCTTTCTGACCAGGTGCGCCGCCTCGTGCATGCTGCCTCGAGCCGCTCGCTCGCGTCTGCAGGGATGCACCATATGCTGATATGGTTGACGCATGCTCGGCTTCCTGTCTGGCTTGGGACAGGGCCGTTAAGGCACATGGGCTGTTTCCCCTGCAAAGATGAGCCAGATAAGCAGTCTGCCTGGAGAGGCCCTGCGTTGGACATAAAGCTCCCACCGCCTGCGCCTGAGCAGACTACCGGGCGGGCGTGCACCACGTGAGGTTACGCGGCAGCGCCTGACACTTGATGAGCGCGCGCGCGCAGCATCGGCGTGGTGCTGGCCACCGCGCTGGGGATCAGCGTGGCCGCGGTCGCAGTGCACGGCTCGCTGCGCACGCCCGATGACCTGTTCACTGATGAGCTCGAGGTGCGCGCGCGGCTCACCCCTGACCAGGGTAGCCTAGGGCCCACCATGTCAGCGCCAGGAAAGCGTTGGCAAGCATGGTAGGGCGGGAGGTGCGACCCTAATTTTCCCATATGACCTGAGCCATGGCAGAGGCCATGGGGCAAGGCTGCGATTTGTACGCTGTAGGGGGGGCGCTCCCACTTCACGTGCGCCTCTGCACGGGGTGCTTATGGGCCCCCTCCAACACTGACGGGGCCCACATCAAGTGGTGGCTTTGGCAGCAGTTGCTGCTGTGAGCCGTGCCGAGGGTGCTGACATGGCTAGCAGCGCCTGTCCAGCTGCGCGCTGCTGGGGTAGGCCGCAAGAGGGCAGTGTGTTCATGCTGTGGCAGTGGGCGTAAACGGCAGTGGGCGTAACAATGACGTGCTGGCCGTGCCTCCAGCCACATGCATCGTGTGTCGTAGTGGGTATGCGCCGCGTGCCATGCAGGGCCAGCAGCCCCTTGACACTAGCATGCGCAGCTTGCCTGGACGCCTGCGCTTGTTGTGGGCTTGCCGGAAAACCCTGGCCGTCTGGCGAGGCAGCGAGTGAGGCAACAGCGCGCTATGCATGTGCGAGGGAGAGTGTGAGCCGCCAGCCCTGCGTACCGCAGCATTGAGTGGATCTCGCCTGTTCCGACGTGTGTCAAAGTGTGTCACATGGTCATTGCCCGTGCCGGCTGGTGAGGCACCTGCGCGCGGCGTTGCGCAGGGCCAGCAGCCCGGCCTGCTAGAGTTTGTGACCGCGCCGCTCACGGCCATTCCTGGGCCGCCGCCCACCCAGCCGCCGATCGCAGCGGCGGTGTAGGAGCGGCGCGCGCTCCTACCGGGTGAGGCCGCGTGCCACCTCGGGCCCGGGCATGGGTGGGGCAGCTGTGCGCATCCAGACCTAGCCTGGTGGCGGCGGGAAGGCGGCAGCGAGCGCGCGTCCGCGCCGCGCCTGGCGCAAGCACTGGCGCTGGCGGGTCACGAAATGGGCCTAGCGCGCAGGGGCCGAACGGCGGGCTGCTGGGCCTGTTCAACCCGCCCCGCCCGAACAGCGGCCACAACGCCGTCTGAGCGGCCGGGAGGAGTGGCGCTGCCTGCGGCCGCTGCGCGCGCGCGCGCGGCCTGCCCTGCGCGCCGGCCGGGGCGCGCGCCCAGCACAGTGCCGCTGGGCTGCGGGGTTGCGTGCGCGGACCGCGCCGCGTACATGCGGCATGCATGCCGCCTGAGGGGCCGTGTCTGTCGGCGAGGGGGGCCGCCGGTGGGTTGCAACCGTCAGCGGACACGATGCATGCGCTGCGGGCCCGGCTGGACAGGCGCGGCAGGCCGAGACGCGGCTGATCGCTATGAAACCAGGCGCAACACCTGGAGCGGGTGCAGCACGAAAGGGCGGCGGCGATCGCTGCGCCTGCGCTTGCCCGGGGCACAGTCATGGGGCGCGCTGGCGAGGCTGAGTGCGTTCAAGTGGGAATGCGCTGGTGTTTGCGCTCCCGTCCGGGACATGGCGGCGTGCGAGGATTCCAGCCTGTGGCGCACGCGAGGGTCCCCGTGCCTGTGCCCCATCTGGCAGGCCTGGGGTGTAGCATGCACTGGCAGGCTTCCTGCATCCCCTTGCGCTGTATGCAGAGCACCCTACACTGGGACGCAATGCGCCCGACCTGAGCACAGCGCATGTCATCTGTGTCATGAGCGGGCTTACCCGCGAGCACTCGTGTGCAGCGCCTTTCAAGCTGCGCCTGTCTGTGCGACGCTCCATCCCATGTGGAGGAGGCGCAATTGGGCTGAATATCAGAGTGGGTGTCATCGCGTCAGAGTGGGATGTCGCCGCGTCAGGATAACGCCGCTGTGATTCATGCATGCGCACAGCAAGGTGTCAGCTGTGCTTTGTGCTGCTGGTATGCCCTGGCCATGTGTACGTCACCAGTCCTGAGAGCAAGGTCATGTGCTTTCCGTGAGCATTCCAGCGCTCCAGTGCTCGCAAGTTGTCCTGTAACATTGCTCAGTACAAGGTGCCCAGCACGCACACCAGGCAGTCCTTCCTACGCTCCTCAGCAGAAAAAGAGGTCACGCGGAGCGTGCTATGTGAAATGAACAAGTACATTTCAAAGAAACACATACTTCGGAACTGATATAACTTCAACCTGACACCGCGCCCGCATACACAGATGGGTAGGCTTGACCAAAACCTGTGCCCAACCTGCACCAATCAAATATGAGAAGACGTCCTAACCTACCCAAACCCCTTGGCGCGGGCGCCGGAGCCGCCGGCCGCGGCTCGCCGCGCGGCCCGTCGCAGCCTGCCCGGGGCGCGCTCCGCGCTGTCACCCCGGCCGCGCTCGCCATCCGCACCACCCTCAGCGCCCCGCTTGCGCGCATGCGCGCTCACCGTCGCGCCAGGCGCCTCGCCGGCGTCAATGCGCGCCAGCTCCGCGGCCACTGCGTGCTCCACCTGCAGCGCGGCAGCGCACCTTGTGAACCCTCCCCAAGCCCAGCAGAGTAATGCAATGCAAGCAATCAGCCACAGCTCGAGGAGCAGAGGCAGCGGACGCGCGGCGCGAGCGACACTCACGGCCTCCCAAGCCCAGCATGCGGCGCGCCAGCGCCCGCAGCAGGGCGCCCCGGGCGTGCGTCGCGCCAAAAAGCAGGCGGCCCGCCCCGCTGCCGGCACACATACCCTAACGCGCGTGCTGGAGCCGCCGGGCGCACCTGCGGCGTGAGCTCGCGGCCGGACGCGCGCACATGCGCGACGATGTGCGCCGGCCGGTAGCCCAGCACGCGGCCGACCAGCGCCTGGTAGAAGGCCGAGCCGGCGACCAGCGCCGACTGCGCGCCGAGCGCCGCGAGTGCGGCTGCGCGCGCAGCGCAGCGCGCCGGCGCGGCCGCGTGCACCACCGCCGTGAGGCCCAGGCCCCTGCGGCGGCGGCATGATAGAGATGTTGCGGGCGGCGCTGATGCCCATCAAGGCCTTGCCTGCTGCCAGCAGGTATCCCGTCTGGGGCCCGCCCTGCAGCGTACCCGAGCCCCAACGCCGCACGACCACCGCAAGGTCCGTGTCCTGCTCTGGCACTTACATGCATGCATTGTCGGGCTGCGCTCAACCCCAGGACCCCCGCGCCGCACGGCAGTGCACCGCCCTTACGGCTGACAGGCCTGGCTCGCTGCGGCAAGCGGGGCGCGCCCGGCCGCGCGCGACATGACCACGCCAAACGCCGGGTCGCCCGCCAGCGCCGCCAGCTGCCCGGCCACGAACGGGCGCAGCGCTGGCTGCCGCGCCCGCGGCGTGCCCTGCACAGGCACAACCCTGCATCTCTGCATACATGTTCTTCTTGCACATGCTCTCCATGCAGCACACAACGTGATTCCAACATGAATCCCCAGCTTGGACAGGACCATAGCTGGGGCTTCCCGGGATGCGCTGTCACACATACGCAGCTGCACTTTCTTTCACCCTCTGGGGGAAGGCCGGCGCTCTAAAGCCTGCATGCAGGGCGGCGCGCAGCGCCCCAGCACCACAAGCAGCACATGCACGTCAGTGCCAGCCCGCGGGACATCTTCCAGTTCGGGCGCTGGCGGCGCGCGCTGTCCCGGTTGCCCTGCGTCCGCGCTCCCGGCCGCGCTGCTCGGCACCGGCGGCGGCTGTGCCAGCGCGGCGGGCGCCGGCGGCCGACGCGCGGCCCGGGCGCGGGGCGGCGCGCACCGCCCAGCCGACGTGCAGCTGCGTCATGACGACCTGCCGGCGGCCCGCGCGGAGCGCCACCAGCTCCCCGGCCTCGAGCACCGCCGTGTCCAGCGGCGCCGGCGGCGGGTCCCCAGGCCCTGCGGCCCGCGGCCGCGTGCATGCCAGAGTGCCGCGCGCTGCCGGGGTGCAGGACAAAGGCAGGTGGCCAGCATGCTCTGGATAACAGCGTGCAGCAAGTGTAGGTGCAAGCCTTACATGAAGGGGTGCAGCAAGGGGCGGCCACCCAATGCAGATGCTGACCCTGGCGCGCGCGCCAGGGTGCGCGCTCGCGCACCCGTGCCGTCGCACCACACGCCCGGCACGCGCGCGACGTCGTCGTGCAGCCGGCGCAGCGAGTAGGCGACGCGCGCGCCGCTGACACGCAGGCCGTGCAGGGCGGCCGACGGCGCCGCCGGTTCCAGGGCCTGGGCGGAGGCGGCGGGCGCATGCGCAGGCGTGGCCTGCAAGCCGCGCAGCGCGGCCGCCCACCCCGGGTAGGCCTCGAGCCAGGGCTCGCCAGGGTCGGGGTGCCACCCTGCCGGCGCACGCGCGCCGGTGAGCCGCGCCGGGCCGCCAGCGCGCGCGCCGCGCTGTGTGCGTCCGCTCCGCAGACAGCGGGGGATGCAGAGCTCCCGGGTGCGCAGACGCGCGGTGCTGCGTGCGCCATGGCAAGCGTAGTAGTGCGCATGGTTCCCATGTATGCATGATGAAGCCACAAACCCCGAGTCGGCGTGTTCAGCAGCCGGCCTGTACTTGCCTACACGGCAGACCCTCCCAGGCCCTTGCTGGGTGCCGGAGCAGGGCATGTCTGCTATTGCGTGGGGCCTCGGGCCGGCCTGCTATTTGTTGGGGGCTGAGCTGCGCCTGCGTAAGCATACGGCGCGCCTGCATGGTGCATCACGAAGCGCCCCGGCCCGTCCGCGCGCAGCTCCAAGCGTTCTCCGCAGCAGGCCGCCACCAGGGCCGGCTCTGCAGCCCGCGCCGAGCTGCCGCCGCCGGCCGCGCCGCCGCCGCCGCCGTCGGGGTCCGCGCGGGTGCTGGCAGCCCCAGGGGCCTGCCCCCATGACCGGGCCTCTGCGGGGCCTGGAGCCGGTGGCGTGTCCGGCCGCCGCCGCCGCTCGAGCACCTCCAGCCACAGGGCTTGGCCGCCCGCAGCGGCGGCGACCAGCAGGTCCCCGGCTTGCGCGTCGGCCAGCGGCCTATCCACGCCTGCAACCCCCCGCACAGCCAGAACGTCTGGAGATTGCTGATGACAACGTGTGAGCAGGTGCGCGTCGACCAGCGGCCTATCATGCCTGCAGCTCCCCCCACCCGGTAAAAGCCAGAACGGTTGATGGCTGCTTCTATGACGACGTGTGAGCAGGTGCGTGAGCAGGAAGACTGATGCAGGCACAGGCGCAGTCCGTGCCTGAGAGCTGTGAGTGCGTGTCGGACGGCCGGAGCGGCTGGCTCGCTGCGTGTGCGGGCGCCGGCGCCACACGCTGCTGTGCTGCCCGCCGCGTCCTGCACATGCACAGGCATTGGCGATGTAAGCTTGCAGCACAGTGTCATACCGGCACTGGGCCTTGGAACGTGGCCACCAGCGCTGAGCACTCTCTGCACGCTCACCTGCGGGGAGCGGTGTGCGCATGCGACAACAATGCCTTGCCCAGCGGGGTGGTCGCCCCGCCTGCGCTGGCAGCCCACCTCCTTTGCATGATAGGCCTCGACGCTGCACAGAAAAGCAGATCTCACTTCAAAACTCTAGAGTTTTGGAGTGACTACGCACATCCATCAGGGGAGCAGTTGAGGAGGGCCTTGGAGGGGCTGCCAAGCTACCTCCCAGGAGGCTTCCAGCTACAGGCTGGAGGGCAATAGCGGTCTCTTGTTCTTCCAGCCGGGCTGTGGCCAGTCCTAGCAAGGTCGGGGCTATAAGAAGTTTCTCCGCTGCACCTTGCGCTGCACCAGCCAGGCGCCGCGCCGCACGCTCTGCACAGGGAGCGACCCGGCAGCTGCATATGTACCCATCAGTGTCGCTTGGCGGCGGTGCTCCGCCTAGCGCAGCCGCAGGCAGCTACTACCCCACAGTCGGGCAGGTCGCCGCGCCGCGGGCGGGCGCGGGCGCCAACGGGCCGGGCAGCTATGGCGGGCCGGCCGGCCCGGCGGCGGCGGGGTCGCCCACGCAGAACTTCCCGCTGCTGCGCGTGCAGATTGCGGAGCAGTACCGAACGCTGCCGCCGGTGTGCGCCCGCGAGCACCTCAGCTGGCTCGCTTCCTCGCGACACCTGTGCACAGCGCTGCCTGCCTGCACTGCAGCGTGATGCTTTACAGCGCACTGCGAATGCAGCGCAAGGTGCGTGTATGGTCTGAAGCAGGGCCTGATGGAGTGCGCAGCGGCCCTGCGTGCCGCACGTTGCTGCCAAGAGAGCGCCTTGCAGGTCCTCGCAGCACACTGGTGTGCCATGGCTGACATAGAGCTGACCGTACGGTGGCCGCGCCCCAGGTGCTGATAACGCCAAACCTGGCAGACCAGGTGCCCCGCCAGCAGTTCTCCTTTGACTTCGACGTGGAGCGGGCGCTGGTCTCGGCGGACCAGCGGGCTGGCGACGGCGCGGAGGCGCCGGACGCGTCCTCGGCAGCACAGGCGCGGTTGCTAGGCTCGTTTGTGGCGCGTCTTTCACTGGTGCCTGCCAGTGTGCCCCTTAGCAGTCTCTCAGCACCGCGCCTGCATGACGAAAGGATCTGCCAGAGAAAGAGGCACCGGACGCGTTCTCGGCAGCACAGGCGCGCTTGCTCAGCCTGTCTGTCGCGCATCTTTCCCTGGCGGATCCTTGGTTATGTAGGCGCGGTTCTGGTGGTGCTGCTAAGAGGCACACTGGCAGGGGCAGGGCACCGAGCAGCGCAACGCTCGGTGCACACCTGCACGGTGTAGGACTAGGTGGGCTGCAGCAACAGGAAAGCGTTGGCTCATGAGTTGTGAGCTGAAAGCGGCGTACTGAGAAAGAGGTATGCGGCCGAGCGCGAGCAGGCCGAGCACACAGTGAGGTGCACAGCTGGCGCCTCGAGCTCAAGCATATGTTGCGGCAGCGCGCTCTGCGCGGGAGTGTGAGGCGGTGGAGGACTCCCGCGCGCAGAAGCGAGATACCAGCCATGCGCTGAACACACACACTGCCACTGCTGCCCCTGCGCTGACGGCAGCGCGGCGCGCGCGCAGGTGGAGGACCCATGGGCGCCCGCGCTGGCGCAGGCGGCGGAGCGCGGGGCCGCGCGCGAGGAGGCCGCAATGGCACTCGCCGTCCTGGGCACGGCCGCCGCGCAGGAGAAGGTGCGGGGCGGGCCCGGCAGGGGAGGGTAAGCGACGCAGGGAGGCAGCGCATTTCAGCTTTTCAGAGAGCGGCCCAGCGTATCTGGATGTGATGGTGTTGCGCTCTTGCACGGCGGCTGAGCGTCTGCCGGGCGTATGGCTAGGCATGAAAGGAGAGTCTCGTGCGCAGCAGCGCGCCGGCAGGGACAAGCTTGCAAGGGTGACAGCTATGAGCCGCCATGTGCGGCTGCGCACCGCGATGCTGGGCGGCATGCTGCTCGCCCGCGGGCTGTTAGAACTGAGTCCACTGCAGAGAGGACGAGGTGATGTATGTGAGATGGAAGCATCCCTGCCCGGGGTCTGAGCGTTCTGAAGGTGGGTCCTCGTGGCGGTGTGCACGGTCATCTGACCAAAGCTTGTGTGCGGCGCTACCGTGGATACCACATGGGCGCTCCTCTCAGGTATGCAGATGTTGCGCATGCGCACGCTGGGCTTGGTTCAGCCACTCTAAAGAAGGAATACATGTGTGTGCAGTGTGTGCTGTGTGTGCGCTGACTGTGCGCTGCGCCGCGCCAGGTCGCCGCCTGGTGCGAGAGCTACCGGGCCCTGCGCGCGATGGGCTTTGGCCCCGCGGCGGCTGGCGGCGCGCTGACGCTGCACCCGGACAGCCTGGCCGACGCAACCGAGGCCTGCCTGTCCGCGCAGTAGGTGACTGAATGGAATGCCTATTGAGGCTGTACAGCTGTCTGCTGCAGCGCTGTGCGCCCGTCAGCCTGTCTGCATCAGCGATAGAGGAGGAGCTCTGCCCTGCCTTCCCGCATCCCCGCCGCGCAGCGTCTCACACGGCAGCTGCTGCGGGCCAGCGGCACGAATGAAGCTGATCGTGCAAGTAGACGGGCTTGCTGTCTCTCATTGCTGCGCCCTGCGCGTCACCGTCGCGTCCTGTAATTTGTGAGCGCCGGGTGTCGTCCACCTGCGTGCCTGCGCTCAAGGCTGGACCGGACAGGAAGCCAATGCACAGCGCTGCGTGCAGCTACAGTCGGGCGCGCACAGTGCCGCCCTCTGGTTCCCTTCGCCTGCAGTCACCCGGTGCGCATGCGTCTGCGGCAGCAGGCCGCGCCGCGCCGGCCGCGACCACGCCGGCGTCCCTGAGCGCCGCCACCAGCGAGTCCACGTCCGCCTCCGAGTGCGCGGCCGACAGGCTGATCCGCAGCCTGCGCCCGCAGCATGCAGACTGATTCAGACAGAACGCAACAGGCATAAGGCTTCACCGCAGCACAGCCATCCATGCAACCTGAACCTGCGAGTCCGCGGTGCGGCGGGCCAGCTGCAAGCCTGCATATTGCTAGATAGACCCCCATTAGAAGGAGAACCACCATCATGGCAGGATGAAGGCGCTATGCGCCGCAGTCGCACACAGCACACACGGCTGTGCCGCCGGCGGGCATGCCTGGAAGTGCCCGCGGCGACGGTGGGCGGGCGGATGGCGGGCACGTGGAAGCCGCGCGCGAGCAGCGCGGCGGACGCGGCCAGCGCGTCGGCCTCCCGCCCGATCACTAGCGGCACGATGGGGCTGGACGCCGCCACGCCTAGGCCCGCGCCCAGCCGCGCGACCAGCCGCCACAGGTGCCGCCGGCGGCCCGGGTCCTGGCAAGGTCAGGGTTAGGGTTAGCCCATGCGACCAGCCGCCACAGGTCCCGCCGCCGGCCCGGGTCCTGGCAGCCACCATGCAGGCTGTGTTCAGACAGGCGCTGATGACCCAAGCGCGCATGTTGGCTGAGGCAGCGGGCACATCGACCTCGCGCTCGGCAGCGAGCGGCAGGAGCCGGGGTGGCTCCGCCATAACCTACTTCGCGCCTCGCCGCGCCCCTGGCAGCCACCAGTAATGCTGCCTGCACAGTCTTCTGCCGGGCGCCGGCGGCGCGGGGAGGACGTGTTCTGTGTCCCTAGGAGGTCCCAGGATGCCTGAAACCAGCCTTGGCACCTAGCACGCCATCAGCTGAAGGCCTAGACATTTGACACTGGACAGACACTCAGGGCAACCAGATAGCGCCTGTCGCCCGCCCTCATGGTGTACAGCGTGGCCCAACGATGGCTGGTTCACTACTAGAGCAGAATTGCCAGAAAAATGCTCGTGCAGGGCGCCCGCCTCGGCGGCGACGCGCAGCGCGGCGGACGCGGCCGCGACCACCGGCGCCGGCAGCGCCGTCGAGAAGACGCCCGGCCGGCCGCGCGTGACGAGCAGCGCGCGCAGATCTGCGCGGCAGGCGACAAAGCCGCCGTGCGCGCCGGCCGCCTTGCTGAGCGTGCCGATGTGCACGTCCACCTGGTCCGCCACACCGGCCGCCTCCGCCGCGCCGCCGCCGCTGCGCGCGGCCACCGAGGCGTCGTTCGCCGACACACGCGGTGTGGTCTGGCATACATGGACGAGGTCGGTCTGGAATGGGGATGGGAATGGGAAAGATTCATGGGTCAAACATATAGTCCTGACCATGCCAGCCACCAGCTTCGCCTGGTCTGCAGCGCCCGCCGCCGCCGCCGCGCCCCCTGAGCAAGCGCCTGTCAGCAGTCATGCCGCCCGCGTAGCATGCAGATGACCATGGCCTGGGACGCGCACTGCTTGCCGCAGACCAGGGTCGCGTGCGCCTCGTCGATAGCCAGCAGGAAGCCGTGCCGTAGGCGCAGCTCCGCCAGGCCCGGCAGGTCCGCAAAGTCGCCTGCCGGCCATGCAGCTGCCAGCCTTGGCGAGCGAGCAAACTCGAAAGCAAGCTGCGGGGTCGGTGAGGCGCAGCATGTGCCGCGTGGCAAGGGCTGCTGCGAGCGCTGCTCCCGTGACAAGAACTCAAACTAGGTTGATGCAGTGCTTTGGAAGCTTGACGAGACTGACAAGGGAATGTGCGCCTGCGTCCCCGCTGCCCGACATGCGCGACGAGCTGCGAGGCAGCGGGCCGGGGCCGTGCAGCCGGCGCGCTGCGGCGCGGCCGGGCGCGCGCCGTCCATGCTGAAGAGGCTGTCGGTAATGACCAGGCGCCGGCGGCCGGGCGGGCAGGCCACGAGCAGGCGCTCCAGGTGCGCGAGGTCGTTGTGGCGGTACACGCGCACGCCCGCGCCCGCGCGCGCCGCGAGCCGCGCGCCGTCGATGATGGACGCGTGGTTCAGCTCGTCCGAGAACACCACGGCGCCCGCGTCTGCGGCCGGGCCAGGCGGGGCTTGTGACTCAGGGCCCCACGCTGTGAGGCAGGGCCTCACACCATGAGAAGGCTCAGGGTTTAGCGGGATATGCTGACGCTGCGTCGCTGCGCAGACCTCGGACGCCCTGAAAATGCGCGCCGCGCACGCCCGGAACACAGGCCCGTGCAGCCAGGCTGCCAAGCCGGCGCGACGCCGCCGCAGGAGGAGTACGGCATGCAGGATAGGGTTAGGATGTATCCTACCTTACCCTAACCCTACCCTAGCCTAGCCTAGCCTAGCTATCCTGGGCCGCACCGCAGGCCAGCGCCGATACAACGGCCAGGTTGGCCGCAAAGCCGGTCGGGAAGAGCAGCGCGTCCTGCGTGCCCTTCAGCGCCGCCAGCGCGCGCTCCAGCTGCCGGTGCGCGGCCGTGTGGCCGCCGACCAGCGCCGACGAGCGCGGCCCTGCCGCCGCAGCCCTCCTCCCGTTACCCTGTCCCGTAAGCAGTGCACTGTGCAGCGCCCGAGCACCCTTGCCTCCTGCACAACGACCGGGCTCGCGCAGCTCGGGGCCAGACTGCCGCAGGCAGCACTGCGCTGCCACCCTTGCACACCCGCACGCTCTCGCAGCTGCCAAGCAGCGCGCCCACACAAGCACACTGCCTGGCAGACAGGAGTGCAGAGTTTGGCTCGATCCAGACGGTCGACCAGGTCGAGGAGCGCTCGCGCTTCACCGCGCGGCGCGTGCGGCCGCGCCTGAGCCAAAGAGTAGCGCCGCGTCGGCGGCAGCCTGGCAGACAGCAGGGTGCGTGGAGAGCCCCAGGTAGTCGTTCAAGCTGAACAGCTTGAGCACGCCGCCGTCCGCGGCGTCCGGCGCCCTGTCGCTGCCGGCCGCGGGCGCCGCGCCGCCCTCGGCCAGCCATGGCTGCAGCACCTGGCCGGGCACGATGACCTGCGAGCGCCACTCGTGACTCGCTGCCTGCCACGCAGCAATAGAGCAGACTGCTGCGGAGGCGTGCTCAGGCTGGTCCGCCGCGCACCTCAACAGCATTGAGCGTAGGGACGACAGGCCGGAGCGTGCGCAGCAGGTTGTTCTCACGCAGGTGCGCCAGAGCGTCTGTGAGCCAGGAGTCCCAAGGGTCCTCAACCACTGGTGCCGAGTCTGTCATAAGCCAGCACCGCGTTGTACACTTGTTACGCTTCCACACAGTCAAGGGCGCTATACATTGGCAACACGCTTACTTGCATGCAGACGTGCTTCGCTGTCAATGCAAGCCGACAGCGTCAGGTCGACTGCTAGGGAGCAAACGCAAGGCTTGGCGACGGTGCAGACTTGCAAGCGCTCTTGTCTTGCCTACTGGTGGGCACGATCATAGTATGCTCATTGCTAAAAATAGTAATGGCCAGGCAGAGCCAGGTGCAAAGGGAAAATTGAGTTAGCCTTACACAACACACAGTTCCTGCCAGTAATTGGCTGTAGTCTGTCGTCAAACTGTCTGCGTCACTTGTCCTGTTTCATGTCTGCATTAACGCGCAGCATCAGAGCAGGCCGCTGAGGCCATGCAGGCCAGGCTGCCTGCTGGCCGCCTCCTGCACTGCATTGGCAATACCGCAGCGCACTCGTTGTGGAACTCAGCGTCATGTTGCCGCACATGGTTCCCGGTGCGCAATGCAGCGCACCGGAGCATACATGCTGCGTCAGAAGCCATGCAGCCGGGCTGTGGAGGTGCCGACGAGCGGCCCCCAGCAGTGGATTTGAGTGTAGCGACGTACATGGTGTGGGGCGCCGACACCGACGTGGGCAAAACGCTCCTGAGTGCCGGCCTCGCGGATGCAGCGCGGCGCGCGTCGGTGCGCCTGCTTCTGCTAAAGCATGCTGCAGCCCCATAGGAGGTGGGTGCTGGGAGTGCTAATTGACAGTGCCTGCTGCCCTGCGTGCCATCTGAGACCGCGGGCAGGTCAGCATATGCATTTTCTAAGTACGACCACCCCACGGGTCTGACGAGAGGCCGCACCTCACCTTTGGTCACACCTTGACCATCCTTATGCATGCTAGAGACTGAAAGGGCATGCATGCCCACTTTCATCTGATTGAATGAGGGTGCCTTGAGCCAGCAGGCGCCACTGCTGTACCTGAAGCCTGTGCAGACGGGCTTCCCGGCAGACAGTGATGCGCGCCTCGTGGTGCTTCCCCTTTTCATGAGGACTGATAGTCCCTCAGGCAGAGTGGCAGTCAAGCTCCTTCTGAATTTGTATTGCAGCCGCCTCTGTGTACAATCTCTCTATACCAGTCACTGCCACATGCGCATGCAGAAAAGCTGTGTGTTGCCGGCCGTTGAGCATGCATGCCCGAGCTGCTGAATGCCATGTAAAGCTCATGAAAGTTGGGCATGCCGAAATCAAGTGCGGAATACAACTCGTGTAGTCCTGGGCATGACGCTGTGCTGTCAATGCCCAACAACGGCTTGTTTATTGGTGTACGCCGTCATGTGTCACGCAATCCGTCGTCTAGGCAGTGGGCCTGTTTCATACCGACATGCTAGCTCATAGGTGTACCCACCATAGCCTGACACTGCTCGCCTCGCACACGGCGTGCCTGTTTTCTCAACCTACGCGGTGTGTGGCACTGCAGGCCGCTGTGGCGGGCTGCACTCCGTCGGCGGCGCCGCATGCCGCCGCGCTGGCCGCCGGCGGCCCTGGGCCGCCAGGCCCTGCGGCCGCGCGGGGCGCGCTCGCCGCTCGCACGCTGTTCGCCTGGCGCCTGCCCGCCAGCCCGCACCTGGCGGTGCAGCGCGAAGGCACGCCCGCCGCGCTCGGGCCTCGACGACTCAGCGCGGCTGGGCGGCTGTGGGAAAGGAGGTCAGCTTGTGTCGCTGCCTAGGCCAGCATGTGGGCCGGTCTGGGGCGCGTGTGTGCGACCTGTTAGTGCAGGGCTCAAGCCAGAAGTATGGTGAAGAGAGGCTGGGATGGCACATGCGTCGGATGCCAGAGTGTATTTAGGTTAGGCTAATGCGGAATGCTCGCACGTCCAAAACATGCTAATATTCTGGGGGGAAGGTGGGCCAGTAAGTGTTGCAAGGGCCCGTATATGTCAAGCGCACCCCTGGCAGCGACTCAAATTTTCACAGCCACTGGCTGTGTGACCGTCACTGACAACTACAATCACCCCTTAAATGTGTGCTTTCATGCGTCCTCAAGGGGCCACGCCAAGATTTACCTGCGCCATGCAGGGCGCCCGGTCAGCGACGCGGAGCTGGTGGCGGCGACGGCGGCCGAGCTGAGTGCATTTGCGGCAGCCGCGCCCGCGCCGCCCGGCGCCGCGCTGGCGCTGGTGGAGACGGCGGGCGGCCCGGCCAGTCCCGGGCCCAGCGGACGCATCCAGGTGGCCTGCCCAGCCCTGCGCCCCCCGAGGGCACACTGAGCTTTGCAGTGCTGCTGCCGCCTCCCTGTTGTGCCAGACCTGTTTCATTACAATGGAGTGAATGCCATGCATGTGAGGAGCAGAGCTACGGGAATGCGCCAGTGCTGCACGCGGCACTGCGCGTGCACCTGCTGCAGCCGCGCGCCTGCGCATGAAATATACGCGCTGTGGTTTTGCATGCCCGTGCAGCGGCCCTGAGGCAATGCAAGGACGTGCACAGACGCCAGATTCCATCTGGAAACAGTCTCACACCGGAAGGCCTGGTACCATTTGTGTTTGGTGGTGCTCCCCGGTGCGATGCCTGGGGCCATGAGACAGAACTGTGGAGTTGCTCTCGCAGTGTGAGGCCTGGCGGCCGCTGCGCCTGCCTGCGCTGCTGGTCGGGTCGGGCCGCCTGGGCGGCATCTCCACGACGGTCGCCGCGCACGACGCGCTGCTGCTGCGCGGCTACGACGTCGCCGCGGTCGTGCTGGAGGACGCGGAGGCAGGGGACGCTGGTGAGCGGGGTCCGGATGAGTGTGTGGTTGGGGATTAGGGCAGGGGACCCGCCTGTATCTGCATTCGAGCGCGCATGCCGTCTGCCCGCGCGCTGGACAGGAGGCGCTAGCGAGCTCGTATCCGCAGCACTGGCGCATCGCGTCGAGGGATTTTGCCAGCCCTGCACACCCAGCAACGAATGCGCTCACCTGCGCTTTCAGCTCTGTAAGCCCTGCAGCATCCCCTCCAGAGGGAGAGAAAGGCATGAAATAAGTCAACAGGATGGGCCTGCTGGTGCTGCTCCTGGGTGACGCAGGCGCACAGTGCTGTGTTGAGGAAGGCAACCTGATTCAGCGCAACCGCTTGGCCTCCTCACGGCTGGCGCGCATGCGCGTGCGCAGCCGGCGCAGGCCGGCAGCCGCCCAAAGATGCTGCGCCTGGACGGCCGCTCGCCACCGGCAACGCGGCCGCGCTGCGCGTGCACTTTGGCGCGCGTGTGCCCGTGCTGGCGGTGCCGCCGTGCCGCCCGCCGCCCGCCGGGTGCGCATGCGTCGCCCTGACGTGCGTTTATGTGGCGCGTCATTGCGTGGGGAGTGCGCAGAGCCTATGCGATGGGCTGATGTGCAGGAAAGGTGCAGGGCCTGCTCGCACCAGCGCCTTGTCGCTAGCCCTTCGCTTGTTGTGCGCTTGTTGTGTGCTCAGAGCCTGTGCGCATCCTGCGCCGACACAACATCTGCTCAGAAAAGTGCTGTCAAAGAGCGTCCGAGGAGCTTGTGCATGCCGCACATATGCAACTGTGAGCCTGGTTTTCAGAGTACCTCTGGTACTTGCTGGGACCAAAGTCTGTCGCAATGCTTGGGCAAGACCGCGAACACTGAGCACCAGCCATGCATGCGCGGCAGGGCACCGGCCATGGCGAGCGCGCCGGACGCCGAGCTGGCGGCCTGGCTAGGCGCCTCGCGGCCGCACTTTGACGGCCTGCTGCAGCACCTGCTAGACTGGCACAGCACGCGAGGTGCGCCGGCCGTTCCAAGCGCGCCCTTACAGGCCTAGCAATGGCACATGATCTCGGCTCTGCCAGTGCAAGGCACAGCGTGGTGAAAGCAGAGCTCAACATCGGGGAAGCCGTCCCCTTGTACGCCGCGCGCCATCGTTCCCAGTGGGTGTGAACATGTGGCAGCGGCCGCTCCACCTAGCGCCATTGCACGCAACTGCATGCTGCGGTAGCAGGATTTGTAAAGGCTTCCCTGCAGTTGCTGGGCACTTTCTTGGCTTTTGCATTCCCGATCCTGGCACATGCACGGACCTGGCTACCACACCGTCAGCCAATGGCGCTTACGCGCCGGCTGCCCCCGGGCAGTCGCCAGGCTGCGGCAGCTGGCGCCGGCCGCCGCGCGCGCCATCTGGTGGCCCTTCACGCAGCACGCCGCGCTGGACGCGTTGCCCGGCGCGGTAACTACTGTGGACGCACGCTGCGGCGAGCACCTAATCACGCTGCAGCCCGGCGCCGGGGCAGGTGCGGCCGGCGCGCCCCTGTGTCCCGAGATCAGCCCCGGGGCCTTGCTCTTGGCCCTATTCGACCCGCAGAGTGTGCACCTGGTCACGCTGTGGGCCGGTGCTCGGGCAGGTGCGGCCGGCGCGCATGTGTTCCGAGATCAGCCCCGGGGCCTTGCCCTCGGCCATGCTCGACCCGCAGAGTCCTGCACCTGGCGATGCTGCGGGCCGGCGCCGGGGCGGGCGCGGCCGGCGCGCCCCTTTGTACCGGAATCAGCCCCGGGGCCTAGCCCTGGCCCTGCTTGTCCCGCGTGATGTGCAGCCTGGCAGAGTGGCCCCCGCACTGCGCTCCCTGCAGCTGGCTCTCAGCGGCTGGCCGTGGGGCTACCAGGTGACGACCTGGGTGGCGGCAGCGGGCCCGGCGGCGCGCCGGTGCTGGATGCGCTGTACGACGGCTGCGCGAGCTGGTGGACGCAGGCGCGCGCCCCGTCCAAAGCGTCTCAGTGTCACGCACACCACCTTGCGCAGGACACTTCATGTGCCTGCAGCAAGTGCTGGTGCCAGCTATGCACTGACTGGCATGGGGGTCCCCGATCAGGCAGGTCCGGCTCCCGCGCCCCTGCCCCATCGGCAGCCTGGCCCTGCCAGAAGGGAAGTGCGGGGCACTGCGCCGCAGCCCGCTTTGTCCCACATACAAATGGCAATCTCACCGCTGCAACCAGGGCAGCGCACTCGCAGGCGTCATCTGACAGCACGTCTCCAGTGTTGAAGGGAAAGCCAAGCGCGCGCCAGGGCGTGAACGAGGAGCTGGCGCCGCGGCTGGCGGCGGCGGTGGCCGGCGGCGCCGCGCGCTACGGCCATGTGATGCACCCGGAGGTCGCCATCGAGCCGGCGGTCCGCGTGGCCGAGCGCCTGCTGGGCGGGCCGGGCCGCGGCTGGGCCGCGCGGGTGTTCTTCTCGGACGACGGGTGAGGCGCTGGGTTGCAGGCAGTGTAAGCATGACGGAGGGTGTGCTGCCGCTGGGTTGCAAGGGCTTTGTACATGCAGCGCTCTGACTGCCGACATATGCGCGGCGCCCACTGTCAGAGCCTCCTTCTTGCCTGGGTGTGCAGGACTGCTGCGGCTGCCCGACTGCGAGCCTGCTAGCAGGTGGCACGGCAGCCGCGGGGCCTTGGACCGGCCGGCAAGCGCAGCTGGCACCCCGCCTGCAGGCTGCGCCTCCGTGCGCACCCCAGCTGATGGCTGGCGGCCACGGTGCCAACGACTGCCCATCCGCCGCGGCCAGGTCCACGGCGGTCGAGGTCGCGCTGAAGATGGCATTCCGCAAGTTCCTGACGGACCACCCGGTTGTCGCGGCGACGCTGGAGGGCGCCACGCCGCCAGAGCTGCAGGCGCGCCGCCCCCCGCGGCCTGACTGGCGACCATGCGCGCCGCACCGTGGGCGGTGCGTGCGGGGAGGTGAAGAGTGTGCTGCCTGGGTGTGCCTCTGCGGGGACGACGCGGGGCCTGTGCCGGACGATGCGAGTGAGGTCTACTGCCTGGCTGGGTATAAGCCTGGATCGCTCGCAGCGCCATACGCCCCTGAGCTTTATGCATGCAGAAGGGTGATATGTAAGGCGCAGGGTGTCCGCGCGAGCGCCGCAGGTGGTGGGCCTGCAGGACAGCTACCACGGCGACACGCTCGGCGCGATGGACTGCGGCGCGCCGTCCGCGTACAACGGCCCGCGCCAGACGCCCTGGTGTGGGCCCCAGCCCTTCCAAAGCCCCATCGCATCGCAGTCCACGGCAGCTCCATGCCTGAGCTATGGGCAGGAGGTCAGGCAGGCTGCTGAGCCTAGCTCGAACCCATACGGCGCCGGCAAGCACTCAGTACGAGCGTGCATGGTGTAGCGCCGGCATGGCCGCGCAGGCGCGCCAGGCACTGGCAGCGCTTGGGAAGGGGACGCCAACCTTCGCTGACCCTCACTGCCCCCGGCAGGTACCGCGGCCGCGGGCTCTTTCTGGCGCCGCCCACGGCTGCGCTGGTGCGCGGGCGCTGGCGCATCCTGCCGCCGGCCGGCGCTGAGCCTGCCGTCCATCGGCATGGCACGCAAAGTGCGTGTGTGCCTGGCCCCGGGGGCTCCTGTGGATTGAGACTCCTGTCTCTCAGACGTCCCATGCAAGTCGTTCCCTTTGTTGCAAAGTTGTACTCCGCCCAGCTTGCAATGCTCTTACGCACGTCATGCCCTTGATGCATGTCAGGACAGACGGTCGGCAGATACATCCTCTATGATGCTTGCTACTGGCGGCCATCTTGTGTGCATAATCACCAGGTTGGGACCCCAGTTCCTTACTTGCCCCACGTGCATCAGCAGCACATAGACAAACTCTCAGCTCCTGATTAGTTGCGTAGGCGACAGCATGGAGGGGCCGTGCTTTGGTAGCCTGGACGAGGTGCTGGCGCCCGGACGGGACGGGGGCGCCCTGGCAGCCGCTTATGAGCGCGACATCGCTGCTGCCATGGACCGGTGCGCCTCCGAGCCAGCTGCGGCTGAGCGTCCGCATACCCCCATCAGCCTGTCTGCGTGACGGGCAGGCCAGCGCGCCTGTGGACCGCCGCATCACCCAGCTGCTCAGGGGTGTGCACCGTCTCGCGTGGCTGGGCTGTGCCGCTGGGCGTGCCATTGAAGAGGTACGCAAGCCACTGTGATGCGCAGTCCGCCAGCCTGCACCATGTTGCCATGCGACCCATGGTTACCGCGCAAGGAGCAGATAAGGTCATCCGCAAGCAATCTGCCTTCATTGGTCCATCAGGCCCTGACTGCCCTGGCGCTTACCGCTCTAGTAACTGCCGCCCGACATGCCCGATTGCCCTGCGCTTCCTGACCTGGTGACTGGCGGGACGCATGGCCGCGCACGACTCTCTGCGGCGGGCATGCCAGGCCTGCGCCCTGCACGCTGCCCAGCCCCTCAATGGCCCCTGACGGCACCCCACGCCGCGGGCGCTTTGCAGGCACGAGGCGGCGGGCGCGGCGGGCGGGCGCGCCGCGCGGCTGTGCGCGCTGGTGATGGAGCCGCTGGTGCAGGGCGCGGGCGGCATGGCGCTGATCGACCCCGTCTGGCAGCGCGCCGCGGCGCGCGTGTGCCGGTGCGGGCCCGCCCGCCCCTGCCCTCGGCCCCTGAGCGTCAAGCCAGGTTCGCCTGTGCGTGCCGCCCGGTGAGGGCGTGCCTGGCTGGACCAGTGGCTTGACACAAAGGGTACATATCTAAGCAGGGCAGCTGGTGACTCGTCAGGAACCCAGCATGCGTGGCTGAGGGCGCCGCTCTGCGCACCTGACAGCCTGTCGAGCTGGAACTGGTGCCGTGCATGCCAATCTGGCAGCGGCCGTCTCTGGCACGCAGGCAGCTCGTGCTCTTGCGTTTCATAGATATTATGCATGTGCCCCGGCGCCGGTCGCTGACACGGCCGAGCGCAGGGCGCGCGGGCTGTCGGTGGTGCTCGACGAGGTCTTCTCCGGCCTGTGGCGGCTGGGCGCCATCTCTGCGGCCGAGCGCCTGGGCATCCAGCCCGACGTCGCCTGCTACGCGAAGCTGCTGACGGGTGCGCGCTGCGGCGGCGCCAACACGCGCTTGTGTCGCAGGATGACAACAGGTTGCGCATCAGCACTGCCCTGCTTGGTTCTGCGCGGGCTTGCTGGCAGCGCCTTGGCGATGATGTTCATGGCTTGAGGCCGCTGCATCGCGAGCGCGGCGCGTGCGCAGCGCGTGCCCGGCTGCATCGCAGTCAGCAGATGCAGTTTGCGGACGCGTTGCACGTGCGCGGCCGCGCAGTGGCTCGCGGCTTCGCCCATCATGTCTCCCCCGCCAGCTGCGCCGTGGGCTCCCAATCATGCCTTGGGTTGCAGTCTCGCCGCACGCGGCGCTGTGCCGCTGGCAGCAATGCTGGCAAGCGCGGACGCGCTGCAAGGCTGTTGTCAAGCGCGCACGCTCTGATGCGCCGCCTCAGCGCAGGCGGCACCGTCCCCCTGGCAGCCACGCTGGCGACGGCGGACGTGTTTGACGCCTTCCGCGGCGCGGCCAAGACGGACGCGCTGCTGCACGGGCACTCCTACTCCGGCCACGCCATCGGCCTCTGCGCGGCCGCCGCCGCCCTGGACATGCTGGCAGACCCTGCCGCCAACCCCGCGCTCTGTGCACCGCCGCACGCGTGCCGCCGCGCGCGGCTGCGGGGTAGTGCTGGCGCCCAAGGCGCAGCGGGGGCCTCCGCTCAGGCGGCGGCGGGCGGCCAGGGCGGCAGCGGCACGGGCGGCGCTGATGCATGCGGCGCTGGCGGGGACGCAACGCCGGGGAGCGGCCGCGCCGCGGACGCTGCGGGCGTCGCTGGGGCTGCAGCCGGTGAGGAGGACGGCGGCTGCTGCGCGGAGCCGTGCGGGCGCCTGGTGGAGATGTGGGACCCCGCGGCGACGGCGGCGCTGTCCATGCGGCCGGACGTGGCGCGCGTGGTCGCCATCGGTGATGCCCGACTGCCATTCCTTAAGCACGCTAGTGAACGCCCGCTCCCTGGCTCTTGGGCCGAGTGCCTCGCTTGCATCCGCATGCGCTGCTGCAGAAGGTACATACGGGGTCTCCAGGGTCTTGGAAGAAGGCGATGTTAGAGTACAGGGTTGGGGCGCTGTGAAGAGGGGCCGCGCGGCGCGCAGGCACGGTGCTGGCGGTGGAGCTGGCGGCGCGCCCCGGCGCGCAGCGCGGCTACGGCGCGGCGGGCGCGGTCGGCGTGGCGCGCCGGCTGCGCGCGGCCGGCGTGTTTGCGCGCCCGCTCGGCAATGTGGCCTACCTGATGGTGACGCCGACCACGCGCCCCGCGACGGCGGCGCGCCTGCTGGCCGCGCTGGTGGCCGCGCTGGACGAGGGCGAGGCCTAGCGCGTCTCGCTGGCTCTTGACGGCGGCGCCGGATGTGCGCCCCGCCACGGCGGCTCGATGTTCCATAACGCTGGCGCGCGCGCTGGCGGCAGCGTTACTACAAACTCGGTTTGCCACGTGTAAACTGCTGCTGAACTGAATCTGTCAGGAATAACCCGTGATTGGGACTGAAACCCAAATCTGTTGTCCTGCACGGTCCAGTTTGCTGGCTTCTGCGCCGTGTCTGCATGTGGCGCAGCACTGCGGCGCTCATGCACAGATGACGAGCAGGCAGCGGTCTGGGGAGCCTGCTTAGTGCTCTCTGAACTGGCCGTGCCACAGTGCGAGTTCCTAACAACTGTCTGCAGTAGGTCTGCCTCTGCGTTCCCTGCATGCAGTCCGAACGAGGGTCGTGCTCATGCTGAGAGTTCAGCAATGCGCGGGCCGTGCAGCCTGTCTGCCGCATCAGAGCGGCTTCAAAAGTTCTCTGGCTCGCTGTGACTACTGTTCTCGGGCAGGCACCGCGTGCATCCGCCAAGCCTCCCAGTCCGCTGCTATGCACAATGAGCACAGGCGCAGGATAGCAGCCCCTAGTTGAGCCCTGCCTTCAATGTGTCAAATAGCTGCAACCCGGCTTGTTAACAATGACTGCAAACATGCGACCGGATACACAGCACGCAGGCTCCTCGCTCAACATCCGTCATGGAGACCCACGGCTTATATCATGTCCGGGCTGCGATGCAGCTAGATCACAGGTAAAAGTGCAACCTCGCGTTTCAATGGCAGCAGAACAGCCTGTAATGACACCTCCCTCCTGTGCAGTCCAGTGTCACCTCTACACCTGATAAACCTTAAAAAACCGAAAGAAACTACCACTAGGGGTGCGCGGCCTGGGCGCCTAGCACCACCACAGCTCCTTTAGCTGCTGCTGCTCAAAGCGGCGGCGTATGGTCGGCCCAAACGCGCTGCTTACCTCCGCGTACGACCGCCGCTTGAAGCTCACAACCTGCGCCGGGCGCAGGCGCGCCCGCTCAGCGCATGCTGCCCGGCTTGCGCGCGCCCCGCGGCGGCCGCCAGTGGCCCCGGCCACCGGCACCACTGCCAGACGCAGCGTGCTCCGACAATCACCAGTGCCGACTCAGCACGGCCAGCCCGGCGGCTTCCCTCAGGCGGGCTCCACGGCTCGCCGCAACAAGGCTGATCTGGGCTCTATGCTGCTCCCGCAATGCTCCGAGGCACGTGCATTATTTTGAAAGGCGGTGACGCAGGCCGGAGTGTGGCGGGCAGCACGCGCGGTTTCGCAGCACACGCAGTTCGCCCTGACAGGCGCGCCTTGGCGGGCAGGTCCTCCAGCGGCAGCCACGCGTACTCGCTGAACTCGCGCTCGCCGTGGCGGTCCAGGTCGATCTCGGCCTCGCTGCCGTAGAAGTACATGAGGCACCTGCGCGGCAGCGGGGGCCGGGTCGCGGCCGGGCGCCAGGGCCGGCAGCCGCGCGCGGGCTGCCCCCGCGCAGTGCCGGCCTGACGCCGCCCCAGACAGCGGCGGCATGCATGCGCACGCCGCGAGCGGCGCCTGCACAGACCGCCGCATGTGCGACGCCGCGGGCTCACAGCAAGGCAAGCTCTTTGGTTCCATGCCGATGAGAGCCGCAGCGGGCAACATCAGAGCCCATGCCTGCTGTGAGTGCGCGACGCCGCACGGGAGTTTGGCCGCGCAATGGGGCTGCCGGCGGGCGCGCGCGCACCACTTCTGCGTCTGGCCGCGTTAGCGCAGCCGCGTGGTGGCGCAGCCGGGCATCGGCACCTCCGTGGGGTACTCATAGTCCAGCCACGGGTCCATCTGCAGAGAAATTTATTGGATTTTTTTCACTTGAATCAATCTCATTTCAGTCACACAGGCATACCCAAATGCAGCCGACAAAGAAAGAGACTTTCTTCCTCGGCCCCTGGTGATGCAGCGCGGCCTCCCTTTCTGGCGTCATGCATCATGCAGGTCGCAGTGCTCTTGGCCCGCCGGACTAGCAGGCCGGCACCGGCAGGCCCCGGAAAGGTGCATGCAGCAAGGCCAAGCGTGCCGCCCCCGGAGACTGCACCAGCGTAGCGGGCGCGGCCCTGCGTAGGCAAGGTTCCCTGCACGCGCGCACCAAGGCGACGAGGCGCGCGCTGGTGATTCCGGTCTCCTCGCGCAGCTCGCGCACGGCGGCCGTCATGGGGTTCTCCAGCCCTCCAGGGTCGATGCCTCCCTGCCACCGGGCTGCGCCACGTTGACCCCTGGTGCCCGCCTCCAGGGCACAGAGCGGGCGCCGGGCGCCCAGCACTTGGCAAGCGCTGTACTTGCAAACACACACCTGGTGGGATCAGGTGCGCTTTCCTTTCCAGACACACACATTGCAAATACATACACTTATGTTGACTATCAACTTGCTGCAACCTCTCTGCAGCACTGGCCTCGCGGATCGCACAACCAGGAGCGCGCACCTGTGGCATCTGCCAGGTGCCGAGCCGGTCATCCACCCTCCTGCAGGCGGCGGGCAGCGGGACAGTTACATGTGCGCCTCAACCTTGCAGCCTTGCATCCAGGCTGACCACTGTCTGGCACTCCAGAGAGCCCGCGCGGCGAGCGGGCCCGCGCGCGCACAGAATATTGCGGCGCAGAAGATACCCATGTCATCACAACACTGGGCAGGGCCTGTGCAGCGCCGCAAGCAGGGACCCGCGCGCTGCCGCCGTGCAGCAGGTGCAGGGGACAGGCTGGCGGCGCCCTGGGCCCCCACCTGCCAGCCCAGACGAGGCCGTCGCTGTTCACCAGGCAGATGCCTACGTTCCGCCTGCGCGCCCGCCGGCGCTCAGCGTCTGGCGCACACGGCAGGATCCTTCCAGTCTGCACGGAGTAGGCACAGTGCGGTGCCCAGCGTCCGGCTGGTGGAGCCAATCGAGCCCCTCCGCGCTCGGCCGCACCTGTACTCGCCGGTGTCGATGACCAGCGGCGCCAGCCCGGGTTCCCGCACAGGCGTGGCCGTGGCCTGCCCCTGCTGCACGCGCTGGGGCTGCCGCGCGGCGCTGGCGCCGGCGAGCGCGGGCCCGGCCCGGCTGGTGCTGCAGCGGCAGGGCGGCTGGTATGCAGCGCCGGCAGGGCGCACGTGCATCGTGCAGAGCACGCCCAGGCGGCGCAACAGCGGCACTGTGAAGAGTATGGCAGCAACTGTCCTTCTAGGGCGCAAGTGGGTGGTACCGCAGAGGAAGGCGGTAAGGGATATGTCTTCTGAGGACACCGCACAATGCGCTAGTACCAGTGCGAGGCGATGGCCCGACAGGTGTTTCCCGCCAGGTCTTACCCTAACCCTAATCCCACCCTTTCGGTTTGCCCAAGACTCAGGAGTGAGACCTCCGAGGAGGGAAGCGCCTCACAGCCCGCTGGACACGCCCGTGGATGATCAAGCAGCGGGCGCTGAGGACCGCCTGGAGCTGGCCCTGCAAGCCAGCAGCATTTGCCTGTAATGGCCAACTCAGTCAGGAAAGGAGGCTGCTTGAACAGGCCAGAGGTGTTACAGTGCTGCTAGCTTGCACGGTCAAGCAACCTGGCGGCCCAGCAGTGCCCGCTCTTTGTTCATCCGAGGGTGTCTCCAGCGCTCTGTACACCACGTGCTCTATCCGTGTGTCAAGAAAGTGCGCTGCCCCAAAGAGGCCAGAGGTGTATAGACCAGGCTTGCAGCCGTGGGCAACCTTGGACGCCGGCCCGCTTCTTGTTGATACTCCAAGGCGGTGTGCCCAGCAGCGGCAAGACACCTCAACCTCCTGCGCTCCTTGTTAATGTCGTTGAGTGCCTGTAGATTAGGCTCAAGGGCTCGCAAGAGAGGACTTGACCTTGACACTGTCTTACACGCACACCGGCAGAGGAGCTCGAGCTTAAATACTAGGCGTGCGCGCAGCTGGTTCCTTCTGCTGGTGGACAAGAAGTGCATTCCAAGGCGCGCTGGCGCCCCGCAGCTCATGCACACGCTGTTCTGTGTGCTGGCGCGGCCTCTCTGGGTTAATGCACGCCTGCGTACTCTTCGCATCCGTTGCCCCCAGCCCAGACATGCAGCACGCACTCAATGCATGCACATTTGCATGCCGCCCCTCCTCGCCAGCAGCCCAGGCACTCTCGCTCATCCAGCATCATGTGTCCACCCTGCCAGGCTGACAGCTGCGGGTGGGCTCCTGCTCTGTACGGAGGATGGCATCAGGTGCTGCAGGGGCGCCCGTGCCTGTAGGATGCGCATGCTGCTGGTGTGGTATGCTGACTGCGCATGCAGGCGGCCACAGCGGGCGCGGGCTCCTGCGTGCGCCAATCTGCAGAAGGTGCGCTGCCCGACAGCAGCTCTCGCAGCTGCCCGGCTCCAGCGCGTGCTCTTGGCATTGCGTGCAAAGCAGCCGCAGATGGCTGACGGTCACTGTCCAGTGCTCGACTGAAAAGTGGCGCGCCAGCGCAGGGCGGTGAGGGTAGCGGACATGCATTTGGTGCAGCCGCCTGTATGGCCGCATTTACAGTACGCTGAACAAGGCGCGGCCTGAAGGTGACCAAGCACCTGTGCGAGCCCCTGTGCAACACTATCCTAAGCGTCACGGCGCACCTGGAGCGCCCCCTCCACAAGCACCCAGGCATGTCCTGGGCCAGCATGCATCTGTGGCATGTGGACCACGATGTCGCAATCACCAGGTTCAAGCCCTGGCCGACATCACGGAGCAGCAGCTGAGATGTTTCAAGTACGGAAACCTGCAGCCCGTGCAGGCGCGCGACAGCCTGAGCAAGGCCGCGTCGCTCACCAGGCGCCCTTTGACCAGGTTGTCGTGCGCCTACATGGGCTGCAGGTTCCTGTGATCTAAACGCTTCAGCTGCTCCTGAATGCGCCAGCCAACTTCTTGAACCTGGCTATGGCGACCTTGTGGCCAGTGTGCCAACTGTGCATGTTCGACCAGGACATGCCTGGCTGCTACTTGAAGAAGCGCTCCAGGTGCGCGTCGACGGCCAGGACAGTGTTCCCAGGTACTCGTGCAGGTGCCTGGTCACTCTGACGCCGCGCTTCCTGGGCGCGCCGTGGATGCGGCTGTACAGGCCGCCGCGCGCGCATGACACCTCCGCCCCAAAATCCCGCTGGGAAAAGGCGATGTCGTCGAACAGAGGCACCTTGCTCTGCTTGCCCTTGATGGTGCCCTGCATGCGCCTCCGGGGTCGGCACATGCATGTCCATGCCGCCAGAGCAAGGCGACAGGTGCACAACCACGCTCACCGCCCTCTTCGTCTACAGGCGGGAGTCCGCAGGTGAGCGCTCACCTTTGCACCATTGCGCCCGCACTCAGCCGCGGTCTGCCGCATGATGTCTTGCACATTCCATCCACATGCAAACTATCTCTCTTGCCTTGACAAGGCCGCACCGCCCCTTGCAATGCTGGACCGCGCACGTGCAGCGCGCGCAGCGCCTCTGCCACTTGTGCTCTGCAGGCTTGCGCCCGCGCAGGAGGAACACAGCACGGCGCAGGCCGCTTCAGCGGCAAGCGCCGCCCTGTGAGCGGCGAAGTGCGCGCTGCCTCCATGTTGGCACATGCATGTCATGCCGCCAGCAGAGGGGCCACAGATGCTATGGCACTGGCAACCGCTGGTACGTGCTGCGCAGTTGTATACGCGCAGCAAGGGGCAGCGTGGCTTGGCCGAGCTGTTACTGACTTCGCCCACGGTGAGGCATGCTGCAAGGAGTGCATTGAGTTGCATCTGGCTATTACAAGCGTAAGCGCGCAGACATGAGCGGTGCCATAGCATCTGCTGTACAGATTCTGTGGCCCCCGCTCTGGCGGCATGGACACGCCCATGGTGACATGGAAGCGCGCGCAGGTTGCCATCAGGGCCGGACAGAGCAAAGGACCTCAACTCGCCGGCATTGCCTTCCGCGCGGCGTGCTACCTGCTGCTGGCATCGCACGCACGCAGCCGCCTGTACGGCCGCGCTGACGGTGCGCGAAGTGGTTTGGCGTGAGAGTTGTCAAGCATCTCCACGACCTGCTCGGCGACTTGGTCCTGGCGATCGCGGCGCACATGGAGCGCTTTTTTTTTATAAAGCGCCCAGGCATATGCTAGGCCAATATGCATACGTCAGGTACACAGAGCGCAAGGTGGCAGCCGCAAGTTCAAGACCCTTGTTGAGCTCGCGGAGCAGCTCACATGTCAATTACAGTTACCAGCAGCACAGCAACCTGAGCAAGGGCGCCTCGCTCACCAGGCGCCCTTGACCAGCTTGTCGCGCGCGCATGGGCTGCAGGTGTCTGTAACTGAAACATTTGAGCTACTCCGGTAGCACAGCTTGGGGTCTTGAATTTTGTGATTGCTTCCTTACGCTCAGTGTGCCAGGGAGATGCAGAATAGCCCAGCACATGCCTGGGTACTTGTGGAAAAATCGCTCCAGATGCGCCATGACGCCCAGGACTGCGTTGCCAGGCAGCCCATACAGGGTGGTCACATCTTCATTCCGCGCATTTTCAGCGCGCTGTAGATGCAGCCATGCAAGCGGCTGCGCACGTATGAGACCAGCGGCTGGTAGCGCACTGGGGAAAGGCAGTGCGGGCAAACAGAGACACTTTGCTCTGCTCGCCCTTGATGGCGACCTGCACGCGCCCCCGAGGTCGGCACATGCCTGTCTGTGCCGCCAGTGCAGCGGCCGCAGGCGCAGAACCACGCTCATCGCCCTCTTCTCCTACAAGCAGGACCGCAGGTGAGCGCCCGCGCACAGCGGCGGTCTGCCGCATGCACATCTTGTACGTTGCATTCCCAGGGTAAAACTCTCGTCATCTTGCCTTGACGAGGCCGCACCGCCCCTTGCAGCGCCGGAGCGCGCCCGCGCAGCACGCGTGGTGCCTCTGCCATTGTGCTCTGCAGGCTTGCGCTCGTGCAGGAGGAGCACGGCGCAGCGCAGGCGGCTTCAACAGCGAGCGCCGCCGTGCGAGCGGCAGCCTGCGCATGCTTCCTTGCCAGCACATGCATGTCATGCCGCCGGCAGGGGGGCCACAGATGCTGTGGCACTGACCATCCGTGCGTGCCGTGCAGTTGTGGACGCGCGGCAAGGGGCAATGTGGCCTGGCCGAGCCGCCGCCTGACACCGCCCACGGATAGGCATGCAGCAAGGCGAGCATTGAGTGGCATGTGGCTGGTTACACGCGCATAGTGCGCAGGGGTGAGCGGCGCCATAGCACCTGTGGCCCCTACCGGCAGTCCCTCCTCCGACATCAGCTGCATAGGCTCCACGAGCTGCCGTAACACCAGCGCCTTCCTTTGCATGGTTCCTTAGCCGGGAGCACGGCCAGAGATGATGCATGAGGCGGACCTTGAGGCGCTGGTGTTACCGCAGTTCGTGCAGACCTATGCAGGTGGGGTCAGAGGAGGTACAGGCCGAGCCGCCGGCTGACTTTGCCCACGGTTAGGCGTGCTGCAAGGAGTACGTTGAGTTGCACCTGGCTGATTACCAGCGCAAGCGCGCAGACGCGAGCGGATCTACAGCATCTGTGGCCCCTGCTCTGGCGCATTGACATGCACATGGTGACATGGAGGCATGCGCATGTCGCCATCAAGGCTGAACAGGGCAGAGCTCCTCTGTTTGCTGCGTTTGTTTCGGCGCGGCATGCTACCGGCTGCTGGTGTCGCACGCGCGCAGCAAGCGGCTGCGCATGCGTGACACCAGCGGCCGTCAGCGCGCCGCGCGGTGACAAAGATGGCGAACAAAGGAGTTCTGCTCTGTTCGCTCTTGATGGCGACCTGCATGCGCCTTTGGGTCGGCCGTGCCTGTACATGCCGGCAGAGCAGGGCCACAGGTGCAGAACCATGCTAATCGTCCCCTTCGTCTACAGGCGTCTACAGGCGGGAGACCGCGGGTGAGCGCCCGCGCTCAGATGCGGTCTGCCGCACGCACGCCTTGCACGCTGTGACCCCAGGGTGACATCCTTCTCTTGACTTGACGAAGCCGCACCGCCCCTTGCAATGCTGGAGCGCGCCCCGCAGCATGCGCTGCGCCTCTGTCACTTGTGCTGGGGCTTGTGCCATGTGTTGGATGGACACAGCGCAGCGCAGGCGGCTTCATCGGCAAGCG
>JAABUV010001365.1_pt1 | contig 35437 bp, 28 predicted proteins | sample 5559971 | NCBI WGS metagenome assembly JAABUV01 (sample SAMN10711881, study PRJNA513362) | rock metagenome | isolation source: Antarctica rocks | place: Antarctica: Victoria Land, Knobhead nord | collected 2015-12-19
TTGATCGAGTGAACTTTGCGTACTTAGTGAGCGATAAGTTGTCTAGCGATTCAAACAGCCTCGTCGTTGATTCTATCAAACTCTCTAGTGTTGTTCAGTCTTTCGATTGCGTCGATCATCAGGTAAATGAATTTCTTTAGACTCGTTTTGTCTGTATGAGTATGTTGAATGAGTAATGATATTGATATCGTGTGATTAACGAATTCTTAATATAATGTTGAAACCGTGCCTAGAATCTAATCACACTGCAGCGAGATAGTGCGTAGCTGAATAGAATGTTTGATCAATAGAGATAGTTATAACTAGAATATTAAGAATACAGAAGAAATCAAAGAGAGTTTCGAGCTGTATCTATAGTAGAGCAAAACAAAGAGAACAAAGCAGGTTTGCTCGAGTATCGAAAGCGCTAGAATAGAGTGTTGAGGCTAGAGATTCAACATAAGTCAAAACTTCTAAAGCTTGTTGACTAGAAAACTCTATTCAATTTCGACACACTCGTAACAGAAAGTTAGTATGATTAACTTGATCTTGTTCAAAGAAAGTAACTTACTCAGAAATCTGAACAATAGCACTTTCTTAGACTTCATGATTTCAATACAATTTTGAAAATGTGTTTTATTGAATTTTAGAAAGAACAACATGCATGTTTGATCGCTTTTTTTTATAATGATATTTCATAAATTATTCATTCAATTCTGAAGAAACTTTGCGTCAAGTAAACACTGTTGAAGAGTCTCAAGAAACTTTGCTCATATGATTTTATGATCTTTTTTCTCGACAATCTTCTTGATCTGTTAAAGATAGTGCATTGCTGTAATCTTTACATATTTCGTGATGTAATCAAGCTTGTTATCATCTTTGATGTAATTCATCTTAATGAAGTTCAACTTTAGTTTTCTGAAAAACAACTTCAGATTCTTGTTAATAATGAACTTGAACTTCTTCTCTTTTGAGAACTTATTCAAAGAAATGATCTTAAAAATGATTACTTTCTTCTTAAAAGAATCATCATCGATGAAAGAACTTTTTATGACTTTAGTGATGATTCTTTTGCAAAACTTTGATTCAAGATGATCAAATGCATGACTTCATCATGTTAAAAAGTAATCAGAGTTCAACATGCAAGACACTTGATTTAAATCTTTTAATAAAGTGATGTTTTCAATGAACAATGTTTTACATCAAGCATACATCTTCAAATAATTTTGTTGTTTCTGCAAGATTTTCACATCATCGATAATGCTTTGAATTTCATCAAAGATGATGAACAAAAATTCATGTTCAACAACTTTCATTCTTGTCTAAAGTAATGTGTGCTATCTTTCTTTTCTTTTTACATCGATGTAAGCACTTTTAATGTTTTCATTCAACGCTGCATGATGATGAGTCTTTAATAAATTCTTCAAACTAACGCTTGCAAAATCAGAGAATGATTAAGTTGATGAAATCATGATGTTGATGATGATCACTTGACGTTGCACAAGATTCTTTATTAAGTTCAATTGAAACTTCTTTCTATTGTTGTAAGAAGTTTGATCAAGCAAAGTGAATGCAAACTCTGTGAAGATGATAAAAGTAAATGAAACAATGCTCTTGAAAAACATGTGAATATTGCTTTTAAAAAATGAGATGATGACATCAAGAAGAATTGTATCTTGATCATGATGCTTGAAAAATATGTTTACAATGTCAATGATGATAATCATTTGAATCAGAGATGCAGAAGCTTCAAGAATGAGAAGAAATTAAGATTCATTATGAAGATTGAGTGTCATATTCGAAGAATTGCTGTTTGAGTCAACGAAATTTTTTTTAATTGTACAAACTATCATCTCTGCAATAAAGTAGAGTGTTAAAATTGTGAGTAGCTTGAGAAATGTGCAGTCACACTAAAGAATATACGCGTAGATAATATGATCAAATTTGATAGTAGCTTAGTAATATCTATTCATATAGAAAGTTAACACTAGATTATAAAATACAAAAGTGAATTCTTCTTTATATACTTAGAAGATTAAGCTCAAGCATTATCAATGAGATCAGCAAGATTACATGCAATTCATGCAAGATTTCTTGAAGATCATATGTGACTTGAATTTTTATCGTCAATAAAACATCAAGATTTGTATGTGACTTAAATTCTTGTAGACTCAGAGTCTCTGAGAATCAACAATAGAAGTTTTTGTAGACTCAATGTCTTTGAGAATTGACAGTAAAATTTCTTGTAAATTTAATGTCTCAATTTTCATAGATTCAAATTCTCATTTGAGAGCTCAATGATAGCATTGAAGAATAATTCTCATGTCTGTTCTTTATTCTTTGAAGAACTCTGACTTTCATAGATCTGAGTTCTGATTAAATCTGTTGTTAAGTTCAAGTTACTCAACTCAATTCAGATTGAGTTACAGTGTTGAGTTGAGTTGAAGAAAGTCAACTTAACTCAATTGAATTGAGTTCAACTCTTGACTTAACTCAATCAACTTAATGAGTTGATTCAAACTTGACAACATGTTTAAACATTTTACTTATTTGAAATAAGTACTAGTAGAATGAAATTATGAAACTTTAAAATGTGTGTGTATGAATGATCTTTATTCACATGTCGAAAAGAAATTTATATGTATGTAAAGAAATGTCTTCAACTTTTCTATCATTGACTCAGACTTCAGTCACTGTTTCTAACTAAACTGCTTGAGAAATGTGCAAGTAATTTCATGAAAACAGTAGATTGCAAAATGAATTGCAAAATGAATTGCAAAACTATTTACATAAGCTTTCTATTAATGTCTTCTTGTCTTCTTTGCTCAGACAATGCATTCAATTTAGCTTTATTCTTAAATGATGATTTCTTCTTGAAATTAATCATTTCAAAGCTACGTTTACATGTTACAATAAAACTCAACTTCAAAGAAGAAGTCATCTTGTGTTATTCTTTTTTTCATGTTAAAGATGACAATCTAGATTCTTCATTCAATTTAAAGACTGCAATGAATTTCATTAAATTTCTTTGATTCATTATCTTTCATAATGATTGATCATTCTTCTTCAATCTGTTTCTCTCAGTCAAGTGTGATGTAACTTGATCAAAATAAGCAGATGCTGAAAATTAAGCATTTAAAAGTGAAGTTGTTGTAAATCTTGCTGTTGTAAATCTTGCTGTCGTAGATCTTGCTGTATTAGATAATGTAAATAACGAAAGTTCTTCGAAGTTTGAGAATCTAGATTATGAAGATGATATGAAAAGATTAACATCAATTGTATCATCATTCTTCAGCTCTGATATTGTTAATTAAATGTTTGATGATGAACAATATAACATTACTTATCACGCTCATTATCATCAACATCATCATTTGATGATGCATCACTGATATACTTTAAATCTTCATTAACGTTGATGATAAAGATTAAATCTTTGTTCTTTTCTTGTTTCTGTGCATCGAAAGCTCTTTTCTCTTCAATAAGCTTGTGAGACTCAAATTCTGCTTTCAACTTCACAGCATTTGCATGCTTAATCATCATGATATTCAATATGATGTTGATAACAAGAGAGCTGCAATGATAAGATAATACATCTTGTCTCAAATTGAAAACTCGTTCAACATCTGTCAAGATAGCTGAAATTGCTAAAATATTTCAAGTCATTCTGCTTAAATAAACAAAGTCTTTAAGATGATTTCTTCAGAACTTAATGAGATTGATGTCTTGAACAATGTTTAAAGCTTATTAGAATTTGATATTTCAAATCATGTGACTGCGAAATCAATTGCAAAATCGATTGCAAAATTGATTGCAAAATCGATTGCAAAATTGATTGCAAAATTGATTGCAATCAAATTATGAGACAACATTAATTATGCAACGAACGAAACAAAGAGAAGAAAAACTAACTCTGATTCAAATATTGTTTCGCTTTGTTAGTTGAAACAAGTGATGATGAATTGTGACGTTTGAAATTTCGTCTAGTGACTATATCTGCAATGAAAGATGATTGTTGCAAGACTCTTTCTTGAAGTTAATCTTACAATGTAGTTGAGTGAAAAGCGTAATGTTTAGCATAATAATTTATAAACTCTTGTTTGTATCTTTGTTTATAGTTGCTGTCTTGTCATGTAAATCACTCGTATAGATTTAGTTTCTGATGAGAATCTATAATATTTTCGAGATTGTACTTTAGCTTTCGATCATGATTGACATCTGCATAATATTCAAATAATTTGATTCAAGCTTGCGTTAAGACTTTCAAAAGTGAATGCTTTCAAGAACGCTGCTTTCTCTTCAAAGCTATCATGTGATCGTCAATATGAGAAAACAAAACATCATAAATGATGTAAATTGCATTGATGCTGAATTTGTGATTACATTCAAGTAAATCAGTGAATATCGCAAATGATTTGAGTAGTTCTACAAGATATTGAACATATGTTCATTCTTCATTATTGAGAGATAGCTTTTGAAGAGTAGTATTTTCATTTTCGTGAGTAGAAATATAACTCTTAATGAAGACTTAAAGATGAAGTGCTTTCAAAAGCATGAAACAGATGAAATTTCAGCGAGTTTTAATGTCTTATATCATCTTGATACAAAGTTCGAAATTGCATTGAGACTTGTGAAAGTTCTCTATTCTCTGAGAACTTTCGTTCATATAAACAGAAAGCTTTTGAATTTAATTAAAGATTACTATAATGTCATGAATAAGAGTGTACTTTGTATTTTTGATCATGATTGTAAAATCGATTACGAAAATAATAGCAAAGCAAATTAACATGATAAATAAAAATTATTAATTATCTTGAACAATGTTCAAGATAAACTCTCTTGTATAAACATGCTTTGAAGATTAATCTTGAGTATTCAATATTCTTTCTCATTCTCATTCTCAAAACTTAATGTCAGCGATTTGAGTAACTGTTTAACAGCTAACTGAATTACATATGTTAAACATGATAAATGTGAAATAGTTGAGAACATTTGCAAAGTCTCGTCTAATGCAGTCATCATGACGTCGTTATTGCTGACATTGTCTGTGATTACTGTTATGAATTATGAGTTACAAATTTGTTTCTTTGAATTAGGCTAGCGCTTGCTGAATGTCGACACACTAGTGCTTCTAGCGACGCACTAGCTGTACTTTAATTTGACTTTCGCTTGATTTCGCTTCATAGCTTTTACATACTATCATAGACTATATCTATAAATGTTATTTCATCACAAATGATAGCATCAACTGTTTTGACTATTAGCTCGATATCATTTAGCTTGACTAGATTTTCTATCAGTCTATCAGTTTCGTCGCTATTGAAACGTTGTTCACTGATTAATTCGTGATTACGTCACTAGCGAAAATTTCTATTTGAAAATCAAAAGAACATTCAATGCTTTATCTTTACTACTTTCGTCAACGAGCTTCTCATTTCTATCACTAATCAATCAGTTCTTTATCTGATAAACTGACTGACGATTTCTTCTGAATCTAGTACGGCAATCTGACGTTCAGCTTGAGCTCTCAGCTTGTATTTCATCTGAACGAAGCAACTAAAAGTCTAGCATTTCAGCTCAAAGTCTTTTTAGACACTGATCATCAGTATACTAGAGATTGTAAGATCTTTTCAAAAGCAGATGTATGCATAGTCATCTGTATTATGTTACTTTATCTTCAACCTGCTCATTTAAGAGATTCTATTGAAACAGTAGACTCTTCAAGACGTACTGAGAGATCTTTTGCCTCAATCAAACCAGTCTCTTTCAACATTGATTGAGCGATAAATCAATCTTTATTTCAAGCAGCGATCAATTTCTTTGTTCAAGATATTCAGCAATTTTGAACTTTAGAAACTTATCTCATCTGACATAATCAGCAATATTCTATCACATCTTCTTCTACTTTCATCAATAAATCTAGAATTGAATTTACAGAAGAAGTTACTATAACAAATTCGCAGAACGTCATGACTGCATCTTTTACAGAAGCTCAGCAAGAGATGTTAAATTGAATTATCGTCGAAAGCGTTTCTCATACAATTTGAAAACTCAGTAATCAAGATGATTTGTCTTCTGAATCACTTGAATCATTTGAATCTACTGATTTTACTGATCTAGCAGATGTTGAGATCGTATCTAGAATCTAATCACACTGCAGCAAGATAGTGCGTAGCTGAATAGAATGTTTAATCAATAGAGATAGCTCTAACTAGAAAACTAAGAATACAGAAGAAAGAAGACAGTTTCGAGCTGTATCTATAGTAGATCGAACAAAGAAGCGAAGTAGTCGATTTGCTAAAGCTCGAATAGATGAAATGTTTCAGCATATTTCGATTCGAAACATCGCTGTTTCTTGTTCAAATATCGAAATCTCTAGAGTCTATTGACTAGATTCTATTCAATGTCGACACGCTTCGTAACATTACTTTCTTCTCTTTAAAAGTCATGTTTCTATGACTTGTAATGTAGTTCATAGCACTGACGTAGAGCTCGACGCTCGCCTTTCTATCAATCTTTCTATTGATCTTTCAGATCATCGAAATGCCTATTGTAACAGACTCACTATGAGAGAAGAGAACAATCATTGAAGCAGACTCACTAGTTGACACAGGAACACGAGGTAGACCGATTCACTAATAGATAGAGCGATGTGAGTAGATAGATCATTGCATTGACAGCGTCTTTGTAGCAGACTCACTAGAAGGAAATCGACTAGCTTATCAAAGAGATTGACTATTGACTTGCCTTTGTAGCAGGCTCACTAAATTGACCTGAATTCGAATTGAGTCGAATCAAACTTGATGACACAGATTATTTTAACTCGACTGATTCACGAGCTTTTTGAAGAGAGAGAGAGTTTGTGATTCTCTAGCAATCAACGATCATATGTTTCCGTTGATTCTATTGATCGAGTGAATCGATGCTACTGAATGAGCGGTAAGTTCTCTAGCAATTCAACAGTCTTGTCGTTGATTCTATTGACTCTCTGATGTTGTTCTGTCTTTCGAAGTCGTCGATCATCAGGTAAACAAATTTCTTTAAACTCGTTTCGTTGTTCGTCGAGTGTCTTGAATGAATATTGATACTCGTATCGTAGAATTAACGAATTCTTAGTTTAATGTTGAGATCGTGCCTAGAATCTAACCACACTGCAGCGAGATAGTGCGTAGCTGAATAGAATGTTTGATCAATAGAGATAGCTCTAACTAGGAAACTAAGAATACAGAAGAAAGAAGACAGTTCCGAGCTGTATCTATAGTAGGTCGAACAAAGAGACGAAGTAGTCGATTTGCTAGAGCTCGAATAGATGAAATGTTTCAGCATATTTCAATTTGAAACATCGCTGTTTCTTGTTCAAATATCGAAATCTCTAGAGTCTATTGACTAGACTCTATTTAATGCCGACACGCTTCGTAACAGCAGACAATGATGATGAAAATGATCATCGCAATCGCTGAAATTCTACTGAAGTGAAATTCTTTGACTCTATGTACAATGACAAGTTCATGCACACTGATGATTCTCTGAAGCATTCAGACAAGAAGACATACTTTCAAGACGTTCATTTCTTCATCGAATGTGTCAAGAATATTCTTCATATTAAAGATGCTAATTTAGTGAGAACAAATCTATGAATCTGCCTTCAAGACATCATGATGAAATAATATATTAAAGAGCTTATCAATGACGAGAAAAGATTGATCAAATATGAAGATGATGTTGATGAGTGAATACACGCTCTGATTAAACGCTTTCGCGAGCAATCTTGCATTGCTCTGAACACGATTATCAAAGAAAGATACATCATGAAAGATGCACAACGAAATCGCGAACCTTGCGAGTATGCTCAGATCATATTAAGAGCTGTCAAATTAACGAAACTAAACTTCATCTTCAATCAGTTATCAATTATCTACAACGACATTGATTTGAAATTTCAAAAAGATCTTATGATATCTACTTTTGTCATCAAGATTAATGATTTTCTACGTGATATGAACAATAGAAAATACATCTGATGAGAGCTAGCAGCTAAATATCGAAAAAACATTGAATCTAGTATCAATACGTTAGATATCAATTGCAGTACTGAAAGCAGTAATCAACGCAGCAATAATTGACGCGATAATAAAGACATCGATCAGTATAATAGTTTTAACTCTCAGCCGAATTTTCAGCGACAATTTCAGAATGGTTTCAAACAAACTTCGAGATTTTCAAACTATCAGAACAATGCTTATCAAAATCAATCTCAGCAGTCTTTGCAGTCAAACATTAATACAACGATGTCGACTTTGTCAGCTTCATAACAGTCATTGTTGCTAACAAACGACAAAAATGCGTCAGGTTCAAATCAGCGTTCACTTTATTCAAATAACTGAGAGCGTGACAAGTCATTACTCAAACCATCATTTCAATCATGATCTCAACGAGTCTATCAAGTTTCTATCGAGAATCAGAAGAACAAAGAGATGAAAATCAATACTGAAGAGCAGAAAGTCTATCATGATAATGAATGAGATCAGTATCAAATTGCTATTCAGCAAGCATATCTGCAAGATATCTCTGATGTGTACGCTGAAGAAACTTTTGAGAAGAATCAATCTCAAATTGAATCGAAATCAAATTTCAATCAGAAAGATGACTCTGTGAATGCAGACTTTGTGATTTCTACAATCAAATCTACAACTACTAAAGTCTATAAACACTGTGATCAAAGCTTTGAATCAGAAAATAAGCTTCATTGTCATCTTGAAAAGTGTTCAACCGTTCGATCAATAAATGAGTCAGCTGCTTTCTCAGTTACATCGAAGTCATCATCAAAGAAGAAGCGCATTCTTATTGAATCTTCTTCGAAATCATTGCAAATCATCGACTACGTCTTTCGTGATTGACAATATGTCACAGTCAAAGTTTGCTGAAGTCTCAATGAATCAGAAGAAGATATTGTCTTAGACACAGAATGTATCATGACAATAGCGAATCATAAGTTTATTGAATTTATTGCTTCGAATACATCAATACAGAAAATGACGTCACTTATATCTGTATGAGACATCGAAAACAAGATTCATCACTTTAGTGACTTTGTGATGCTGATTACATATATTCATGAATTTCTATCTGATGATAAATTGACAACGACTTGCTTTCGTCAAGAGATTCATCTGATCAATGATTTCAGAGTAAAGATACTTCTAGAAATTGACATTATGACTATAAAAAAGATGCAACTAGATCTGAATGAAAAGATTGTCAGAATAAATAGTTGTCAAGAATTTACTGTCAACATTTTCGTACTCACTAGAAATCTGTCAAATCTTAAGCGAATAGTTTAAATCAAAGATCAAATCATGATTTCATCTCATGCACTTCTGAAAGTATTTGTTCTCATGAAGAAGAATAAGCTATTTACTGATCGTGATCTGATCTTCAAGTCTGACTACGATCAAGATCTGAAACAGGCGAGTGATCTTTTCACTCATGTAGTAAACATCAGTTTTTTCTTTGTGCAAGTTTGAAATGACATCGAAAAATCAGTCATCATTCAACGACATGCAAGAATTGAAGCAATGCTTGAGTATGAAGAAGATGATTGCTTTCTGACGAATTCAATGAATCATTATCTGATGATCATTGATTGAAAGCAGCATAAAACTTCTGGCTGAAAGAATTCACTTCTAAGAGAAGTATCAGTTCTCGTCATCGTCATCGCAACTTTATCAACTGCAAATTCAAATTTATTATCATTTTCAACATCAACTGTATTGAATCTACTTTCGATTAAAGTCAATTCTGATCTGAAAATCATCTTGCAGAACAACATCACTATCTACGACATTAATCAGATTGTCATTACTATAGCAGAGATTGTTAATTTCTATGACATATGAACAGATCAAGAAAACACTGTTGATATTTCTGAGAAGAACTGAATGTCAATCACTTTAGTTTCTGAGACTAAGATTTCGTCTGCAAGAGTGTATTTTCTCAGTACTAAAGACAAGAAACTGATAGACGAGATCTTTGATAAGCTTCATGAACAACATAAGCTTACTTGAATTGAACAGTCAACGCTCTATGATTTTTCAGTTTTCGTTGTATGACGAGATATCAATGAGATTCAAAAAGAGCATGTTGTAGTTGACATTCAAGATCTAAACAAGATTTCTCTGCAAGACAGCTATTCAATGTCATTGCAAGTGATTGTTACAACTGTCGTTGCAGAATGTCAATACATTATCATAATAGATGTCAATGATTATTTCTATCAGTGAAAAGTCAGATCAATCGATCGAAACAAATTAATCGTTGTTTCTCATCGAAAGCAGAAACAGTTTGAGATAACTGTTATGAGATTCAAAAACTCTTCTTCATATGTTCAACATCAGACAGATCAACTGCTGTGATCTCATTGATGCTATGCTCAAGTCTATATGAATGACATTGTCATCTTTTCAAGAACTCTGAAAGATTACTTAAAGCACTTACATGTCATGTTTCAACTATTTTCGAAGAAAAGAGTTAGCATTTCGTCGAAGAAATTATTCATAGACTATTCATCAGTGATACTGCTTAATCAGAAAGTCGACGATTTCGATCTGACTATCTCAGTTGAAAAACTCAAGACTATAATCTCTTTAGACTTTTCGCGAACACTGCGTGCACTGAATATCTATCTAGATATGATCGATTGACTAAGAAACTATGTTTCATACTATGCTCAAATAGTAGAATCGTTGCAGAGATGCAAAACTGAATTATCAGTAAATTTACTCAAGAATAATCTAAATGCTCGTCGAAGCGAGATCAATAAAAGAACTTTTGAGTCAATTGAGTTGAAAGTCAGATTCTTTTGACATCTTCAGAATCACTTTGTCAGAGAAAATAGTGACTCATTTTGATTCTGATCATCAGTTATGAGTTGATCTTGACGCATTCAAGAAGATCGATTTCGTCAATATGATTTATCATGTCAAAGATGAGAAGACGATCTTTATTCAATTAAATGTTCAATCTATACTATTTCTGAGCAGAATTCTTAATTCTGCTGAAAGAAACTACTGACTCACGAAATTGAAAGTAGCTGACTTGATCTGAATGATCAAAAAGATTCATCACATGATGAAATCAACTCTGAAATTGCTCACTATCATTTACATCAATCATGCAGTCGCTGTGATAATTGCTAAACAGACTAGTTTAACGACTGCAAACACAGATAAGTTGAATCTGCATCTTATTCAAGTCTCTCAATATCTGTTCATCTTTCAGCTAGATATACAACACAAAGTCAACAAGGCTAATATCATGCTTGACGCACTATTCAGACTTCTTCGTGATAAGCTTGAACTGAAATCAATGAAAGAGACTTTCAAAGACAACATACTGAATCTACTGCATGAAAGAATCGTACATAAGAATCAGACAACTTATGTTTGCATTACTTCTCTGATTGAGCTGTCACTCAAGTTTAAAAGCAATCTTATTGAAGCATTGAAAGATGACAAATGTTGAAAGAACATACTAAGTATAGCACGCAAGAAGACTACAAAATCATCGAATGATCAGACAGTCATTCAACAATCTCAAGAAAGTCACTTTGAAGTTCAGAAGAAACTTTTGTATCATGTTAATGAAAACTCGAAGTGTCACGTTCAATTAATAATTCTCAAGAAATTGAAACATGAGATGTTCTCACTGACTCACAGTTTTCATCATGCTGATTTTCATTGAATCTATCAGCGAATCATTAAAATCATGTATGTACGAAAACTCGCTTTCAGACTTCGAAAGTTCATCAATCATTGCTTGAAGTGTCAGCTATATCAAATCAGATAACATCAATCATATAATGAGATGATTTCAATAAGTTCTGCAAACATTGTCTTTCATACAATCACGCTAGACTTTATTCTAGCATTATCAATCAGCATAAACGAATTGAAGTGTCTACTAATCATCATCGACAAATTCTTCAAGAGACTTATGCTGATTTCTGACAAATCAATCTGATCAACGAAGAAGTGAGCTCATGCTCTGATTGAAAGACTGCAGCAAGCGAATTGAGATATGTCATCAGTAATCATATTCAATCGTGATCTTAAATTTCTATCAGACTTTTGACAAGCTACGTTTAAGAAATTAGAGATCTTGTTGCTGACAAGCATGATTTATTACTCTCAAATCAATGATCAAAGTGAGCATTCTAATCAAACTGTGAAGATTGCTTTACAATTTCTACTCTTTAGTATCAACGAATCTCTATGATCATTTCTGTTAATCAGTCTACAAGCTAACTTCAACAACTTCACGTTCGTCAACACAGATAAATTTTCTAATGAGATTGTTTATGACTTTAGAACTACAGACATCTCATCACTTATTAATTCTGAAGATTGCTTCAACTACGCAGCGAAACAATCTATAAATGTATTCGAAGCTGCTGACGTTATTACTTTCGCGAAGATCAAGACGAAAGCATGATATGATCATAATCATAAGTCAATGATTTTATGAGTTAAAGACTATGCATTTCTACAATTACATCGCGACTATCATCTTTCAGATCACTCATCTAAAAAACTCAGTCAGCAATACTGTGATTCTTTTCTGATTATCAAATGAGTTGAGAAGCTTGCATATAAGCTTAAGCTTTCGTCGCACTAAAGAATTTACTCGATCATCTTCATAGTGCAATTGAAATCAGCACTCAAGAGTGCAGACTCATTCAAGCATTCATGATCAGATAATTCTTTCTTTATAGAAGTAGAAGAAAACATTGACGAATGAGTCTCATATGAAATCAAGAAGCTCATTGATGATAGAGTTCAACAATTTGACAGAGAATCACTCATACGTGAATATCTAGTAAGGTGAAAAGAATATGAATCAGAGTATGATGAGTGATACGACGAAAATTTGCTTGATAACGCGCTTGAATTGATTCAAAATTACGAAGTGAAACGTAAATCAAAGTCAAAAAAGAAGAAGATATCAAACGTCACTACAGATGCAACATCATCGAAACCTACTAGAAAGCAATTGATTGTCAAGCTCACTAGAAAGCAACTCAAGCGTTTGTTAAAAGATATGAAAAGATGATGACTTGACGAGATCGTCGAAGCTTTTTTCAATGAAAGCATATTGTTATGAATTATGAGTTACGAATTTGTTTCTTTGAATTAGACTAGCGCTCGCTGAATGACGACATACTAGTGCTTTTAGCGACGCACTAGCTGTACTTTAATTTGACTTTCGCTTGATTTCACTTCATAGCTTTTACATACTATCATAGACTATATTTATAGATGTTATTTCATCACAATTACAGTCATAACTTGATCTTGAATATCAAGTTCTTGCAATATTCATTCAGTAATACTGCTTAGATTGCTCTTGATATGCTTATCTTCAATTTATTTAAAGCTCAACAAGACTTTTTGATACTTTCAGAACTCAATGTAGTAAAATTTCATGATGATTAGAAAAGATAATCTATTAGAATTACTTCATTCATTTAAACTAATCAAGATTTTAGAATTTGTTAATAAATTCTTGAGTATGTTGACTTGAACAACAGTTGCTTGATTCTTGAAAGTGATCGTAAGTTTAATTCTGTGTGACAGAGTAATGCTTAATCATGTCATTTCAAATGCTCATTGAAATTGAACATTGTCAATAATGACATGAGAAATATTTAAAGTGACAAAAGTCTTTTAAAGTTGTAGTACAAAGACTTCTGAAGTATATTCTTGATGAAAAGCGTGATGCTGTGATTTGTTAATCTTTTGCAATCTCTTTTGCAATCTGTTTTACAATCTATTTTGCAATCTGCAGCTAAAAAGCAACTTATTGAAGCTTTAACTCTAACAAAGTTATGAATGTTTTGAACATTCGTGATCTTAGTTGCTAAGTTTATGCATCTATCACAATCTTTGCTATTTAGATGATGTTTCATGATGCTGTTATTGATGCTTCTATTGTTAAAATACTCATAAACATGCAAACATAAATAACAAATGAGTTTGAGTCTTTTGCTTTCAACTAAAGCTGTTTGATAGAAGTTATTTTATATCTCATCTGTTCATAACTGTGAGATTCACTTTAAATGATGTCATGATGTCAGATCATCATTTCAGCTCAGAGCATAAAATATGTTATCAACTCAATCTCATATCATCAATATTTTAGAAAGTCTTGATTCATTGAACTAAGTCATTAATTTAGTCATCATCATCTTAGTTTAATTATATCAAAACCTGTTTCGTGTCTTTGCAATTTTAAGTCATAAAACTGCTGCTCAGTTCTGACATTACTCAATTCATGTATATAAAAGTTGAGTTCTCATTCTTTTCTTTCATTTCTTATCTTTCATCTTGTATATTATTTGATGTATTGTTCTGTATCTAGTTCAAGTAATATAATAATCAATTCTTTATATTAATAGAATCTTTAGTCTAGTTTAGTCTTTGACATTATGAAAGATTTACACTTCTTGCAACATTTTCATACATTGAAATCTCATCTAATTATCTTCTTATTCAAATGAAGCAACTTCATCATCTCTTGAATCAATGATGAGCATGCTGTTGAACAGTTCACTCAAAGTATGATCGAAAACTCAGTTGAAGTCTTTCGCACAATGCGCAAGCTTCAAAATCAAGTTCGACAACATGATGTCATCATTTCATTCTCGTTCATCACTTTTAGTTCTTCAGTTTATTAAGAATTGAATTCTCAATCTCTTGCAATGATAGCTCAGATCATCATACAAACTCTGTGCAATCAATCTTTCTTTGATGTTCAAGTCTTTGCAAATTCTGTTGCTGTCTCAATCTTTATTAGATTTGAAAAGCTTCTTAACATATTTAAATATAAGAAGAACAAAGATCATTTGAATGTCTGAAAGCAGAGTCTGATATAGCACATGAACATGAACAATGATCATTACTTCTCTCATCGAGCTAAGATCATTTATGTTGAGTCATGACTCATCATAAATAAGAAAACTCACAATCTAATGAATTAATATCAAGTCAATGATCTCTGTATCATTTTCATCTTTGCAAATTGATGACATAAGTTGCATCATTACTGCGACAATTCTTTTAAGACAGAAGATGCTCATTTATATCTTCGCGAAATTCTGAAGCAAGACATGAATAGCTTTGTTGACTATTACAATCTCTTTTATCAAAAGAAAGAACATTCTTTGATGAAAGATTTCTTGTTGATTGACTGTCTGAAGCGCAATGTCAATTATTTCACTCAAGTCATTACTTTCTTCTGACAAAATCTCAATGAAACTCAATCATTCATCTTTCATTAATGAATTTAAGCATTTTCTGACATCAATGAAGAGCTTCAACAGCTTAAGCATCATCAATCTTGCTTCATCTTCATCATTGTTTCATTTGTCAAAGTCAAGAGCATCTTTGCATCAACTAGTAATTCTTTGAGTTCAAAGATCATCACTTCTGTGATTGTCATTTTGACAGTATCTTCATCTCTTTCTTTCTTGTTTCTTAATGAGTCAATGAATTTAAACTTTGTCATTGTTATCATTCAAGATAAGATTCTGATCATTTCTAAAATTCAGAAAATCTGCAACAAGTGAAAGCTGTGCTACTACTGCAAATTGCAACATTCAAGCAAAATTATTAAAGAATGCTCAAATAAGAAGCTCTTCACTCTGCATATCATGAATGCTTACAACAGTGACATCATCAGTATAAATGAAGAAATCTCGCTGTCTGCAAGAAAAGTTTAGTCTTTGAGCTAAGTCACGTTCAGAAATCTGTATACATATCATCTTGTTTACTAATCTCAATCTTCTCACTCTCACTTCAATCATATAGAAAGTTTTCTGCTAAATTTGTCTTGAAACTCTTTGAATTCAATTCAACATTCAAAAATAGTCACATGATAGTATTTTATATTTTACATCAAGCTCAATTTAAAGTTTTTACTCTCGCTCTGATTAATAGTGAAGTCTTTGCTTATGTTTTTATGAATAAATTCTTTACGCAACAACATCATCTTCTTTTGCATCAATTAATTCACTTTTGCAGACTTCAAGAATTTGATGATCAAGTCGCTTTAATTGATGACATTATTCATGTCATCGAAATCACAATGATTCTTAATGAACACATTGAAAGACTATTCTTTTATGTCATTGAATTAAATCAATATTTCATCATCATGAATCTATCATGACTTTGTTGTCACGTCATTGATGTCAATTTTGAGCACAATATTCTCATCTTGTTTTTCTTCTTCTGTCTTAATCATTATTGCTCATTTCTCGTCAAGATCTATGATTTTAATCAACAAGAAGAAAATTTCTCGTTTAAAGTTAACAAAGTAGCTTCTCTTCAATCTTGCTCTCAATTCACTCACAAGAAGCAACTCAGTTCATGAATCGCTCACAAGAAGCAATTCAGCACTCAGTTCGCTTGTAAGAAGCAATCTAGTTTCTCATTCACTTGAAAGAAGCAACTCAGTTTTCAGTTCGCTTGCAAAAAGCAACTCAGTCTCTCATTTGCTTGAAAGAAGTAATTCAGTTTTCAGTTCGCTCACAAGAAGCAATTCATTTCTCATTTGCTCATGAAAAGTCAACTAATACTCAGCTTGTTCACAAGAAACAAATCTCATTCAGTCTTGTTTCTTGTCTGAAACAAGAAGCTTTTAGTTGTATTCTTCAAGTCATTTAAAAAGAATACTCATTAAAAATCAAGTGTCAAAATTCTTTCTTCTTTAGAACTTCTATTATCTTTCAAGCAGATCAATTCAATCAATCTTTTATACAACTTGACATAGTTGAGTTGAGAGCTTGAAGCTTTGATCATGCTGCTCATGTCAAAGACATTGAAGTGTTTAGCATCACTTTAAGAGACATTGATGTCTTTTTGAATCTTGAGTCAATCTCATCTTCTAGTTTAAACTCTGACGAGTCAAAATCGCGTCACGCAACTTTGACTGTTCATTCAAAGAACAGTTCAACTCTTGCTTAATTCTCATCTTGCTCTTAAAACAGTATATATGATAAGAATCATCATCTGAATCTTCATCAAATGAAAAAGAAATTTCATTTAACTGCATTCACGACACAAGAAGATTTTGAAGTCTATCAACAAAGTAAGAACATCAATTCAGTTACAATTCTATCATTCAGATATTTTAAGTTTCTAGATGTCTTTTTCAAGAAGAATATTGATATTTTGTCTTTGCATCAAGCTTATGATCATGTTATACATCTTAAAGAAGATGCTCAATTCTCAGTCTTCGCTTTGTACAACATGAGTTGTGACAAAATTCTAGAACTTCGTCGTTATCTGAATGAGAATCTGAGCAAAGATTTCATTTGAGTCAGTCATTCTCAGATGATCATTTCTGTTTTCTTCATCAAGAAACTTGAAGAAGAACTTTGCTTCTGCATGAACTATCAAAATCTGAACGCTATCACAGTCAAGAATCAATATTCTCTGTCTCTGATCTCAGAAATGCTGAATCATCTAAGTTGAGCTAAAATCTTTATCAAGCTGAATATCATTTTTGCGTTCAATCGACTTCAAATCAAAGAAGAAGATGAAACTCTCATTGTTTTTCACACTCAATTAGAATTATTCAAGTATTTAGTCATGCTCTTTAATTTATATAATGAGTTTGTCTTGTTTCAGAAGTACATTAACAATACTTTTTGCAAACATTTAAATAAGTTCTGTACAGCTTATCTGAATGACATCTTGATTTATTTCAACAATGAACTCGAGCACAAGATTCATGTCAAGCTCATTTTATGAAAGTTGCAAGAAGCAAATCTTCAGACAAATATAATCAAATGCAAGTTTCACATTATTCAAGTCTTGTATCTAGAATTGATAATCATCATCAAAGAAGTTAAGATGAATTCTTCTAAGATAAACATCATTGTCAACTGATTCATTCTGATCAACGTTAAAGACATTCAAAGTTTTCTAAATTTCGCGAACTTTTATAAAAGATTCATTTATGACTATAGTAGAATAACTATCTCGCTCACTCATCTCATCAGAAAAGATGTACTCTTTGTTTGATTTCAGAAATGTCAGATTGCATTCAACATTCTTAAAAAAATCTTCACTTTCAAGATTATTCTTCATCACTATAATTCAAATCACAAGATTATGATAGAAATTGATGCTTCAAACTATGTATTCAAAAACATTCTCTTTCAATACAATGAAAATGAGATTCTTCATTCAGTCACTTACTTTTCAAAGAAGCATAACTCAATTGAGTGTAACTACAAGATCTACAATAAAGAACTCATGATTATTGTCTGCACTTTCAAGAAATGATGATCAAAGCTTGAAGACTTTATTTACTCTGTTGAGATGATCATGAATAAAGAATCTTGAGTATTTCATGTCAATTAAACAGTTGAGTCATCGTTAAGCTTGTTGAAGTGAATTTCTATCTAAATTCAACTATCATATCGCTTATTGTTTTGACAAGATTGATGATAAGTTGAATGCTTTGACACGTTGCTCAAAAGATTTTTTGAAAGAGAAAAATACATTCAATTCTCGACATCAATATCAACATTAAACAATTCTGAAAATTCATGTTTTAAATCTTGATATTGTTAAGAATTTTGCTCTTGACATCTTTGACATTAAAGTCATGAAGCTTCAGTCACAAATCATCACTCTAAATTCAATTCAATTACATCTGTTTTCAGTTACTTCAGCATCTTTGCAAATTCTAGCTTTCATGAATCTAGAAATCGAAGAATTCAACGTTGAAAACATTAAGTCTCAACTAACTCAAGACATTCTGAATCTTGATGAAGATTCTGCTGACATTCTCACTCAGACATTGTGAAAGCAAATTGAAATTAATGATAAATTCGCAGCTCAGATAATCAAAGTGCTTTGCAATGAAGCAGAACATCACAACAAGATTTCTCTAGTTAAGTGTGAAGAACACAAGAATCATCTGTACTTTTAAGAAAAAAAGTACATGCTCAACTCAAATAAACTACGTCTTTGTATCATTCAGCTCATTCATGATAGTGTCGTCAATGATCATTCAGAAAAAGCAAAAAGCTATAAACTGATCAGTCAAGTTTACTGATGATCAAACATTTATAAGTATGTTCAATGCTTCGTACGAAACTGTCACATGTGCACACACTTCAAACTCTCTAGACAATGAACTCAAGAATGATTGCATCTTCTTTTAGTTCTTGAACGTCGTTGACGTAATGTCTTCATGAACTATGTAGATTCTTTATCGCTCAGTATCTTCATGAATATCACATATAAATATGTTTTAGTCTTCATTTATCATTTTATCAAAATGAAACATTTAGTTTTCATCACTTTTATGAAAGTTGAAGAAGCTATCAATTGCTTCTATGCTCATGTTTGAAAATATCATGATTTACTCAAGTTCTTTATATCTGATTGAGATACACAATTCATCTTTGATATCTGAAAGCATATGTGTAAAATGTTGAAAATAGATGTTAAGTTATCAACAACATATCACTCTGAAATCAATGATCAAATCGAGAGAATTAATGCTGTCATGAAGCATTATCTTTGAGTTTTCGTCAACTACATGCAGAATGACTGAGCTAAGTGACTTTCTGAAGTTGAATTCATCATCAATAATGCATCATTATTAATTACTTTAGCATCATTCTTCTTGATTAATTCAAATCAGAATTCATGTTTAAACTTCAAGTCTTTTGAGTCTCTGCTCAAGAATCTTACATTTTAAGCTTGAAACAAGTTAATCAATGTTAAAGAGTTCATCAAGAAAATGAAGAAATTAACTGAGCATCTATGTAATGAGATGCTTATAGCTCAGATCATCTATGAATTCAATGTCAATCTCTCTCGTTGTTCTTGTTTTAAATACTTCGTTGAAGATGAAGTCTGATTGAATGTTTGCAATCTCAGCATCGCTCGTCTCGCTGTTAAGTTAAATGATCATAACATTGATTTCTTCAAGATTAAGCAAGTCTTTAAGAATAATTCTCTGATCATTGAGTTAAATCTTTCAACATTCATGAAGATTCATTCAATCTTTTATGTCATTCTTCTGAGTCATATTGCAAGTGATCTTCTTTCAAATCAACATCAGAAATTTCAAGAACTCATTGTCATCAAGAATGATGAAAGATTCTGATATGTAAACAGCATACTAAACTTCAAGCGTGATAGATGCTATAATTCATCTCTGCTCAAGTATTACATTGATTGAGAAGATCACTTTTCTACTTGAAAGTCTTTTCATCTTCTGAATAATTGTGAGTAAGTGCTTAATGAATATCATCTCGTCAACTTTGTTGTTGAAGAATCACATGTACTGTCATCTGTGATATCTCAATGTTAATGTCAAGAACTTTAAGTTCAATCTTCATCATTTCAATTCAGCTCAGAACTTGTCTAGATCTGACTCAAATATCTTGTTTAAATTTAACTCAGATTTGACTCAGATGTATTTCAGTCTCGTCTGTGCATCATCACATTAAACTGCATTTTGTTTTTCTCTTGCTCAGATCTGACTCAGATCTTGTTTAGATCTGACTCAAACATCTCATTTAAATCTGACTTAAATGTGATTCAGATGTGTTTTCATCTTGTCAATGCTTCATCACTATAAAATGCGTCTCGCTGTATTTCATTTCATCTCGTCTCATTTAGTTTCAGTTCTCATCGTCGTCTTTAATTCTTTCTCATCTCATCTCACTTTCGTCTTGTCTCATTTACATCTCATCTCATCTAGTTTCAATTCTCATCTCATTTTGTTCTTTTCATCATCTTGCAGAAGCTCAGTCTTTGAGAGAAAAGCTACTGTCATGATGTCAGATCATCATTTCAGCTTAAAGCATAAAATATGTCGTCAATTCAATTTAGTATCATCAATATTTTAGAAAGTTTTGATTCATTAAACTAAGTCATTAATCTAGTCATCGTTATCTTAGTCTAGTCACATCAAAATTTGTTTCATGTCTTTGCAATCTTAAATCATAAAACTGTTGCTCAGTTTTAACATTACTCAATTCATGTATATAAAAGTTGAGTTCTCATTCTTTTCTTTCATTTCTTGTCTTTCATCTTATACATTATCTGATGTATTGTTCTGTATCTAGTTTAAGTAATATAATAATCAATTCTTTATATTGATAGAATCTTTAGTCTAGTTTAGTTTCTGACAAATGATGATAGTCTGATACTTTTCGTTCTACTTGCATTGCATATTGAGTTTGCTTTCATCAATTCAGAAATATATATTAATATTCTTGCTTATGATCGTATAGCACATATCATTCATCATGTTATGACTGCAGTTCAATGAACACAACAGAAGCAATGTTAGAAGAAGAAGATTAAGCATTATCATGTGTTACAAGCGTATCAAGGCTGAAAAAGGCTGAAGCTCTAATTAATTCGCAGAGTACGCTAGCGAGTACTCTGCGTATTGATTAGAACTAGTCAGTGTCTCTAGCTCAGATTTGACTCAGTCTCTATTTTCTTTTCTCAACATCTTTTTGTTCAACATCATTTTTCTTTCTACATCACATTCTACTCATGTCACAAACACATTCTCTTCAAGCTTAGCGCAGTCTCTGAATATTACTTAAATAAAAGCTTTTGTACTCATCTTTTTCTGTATTCTTAATATTCAGTTATAGCTATCTTTAAAGATCAAGCATTATTCAATTCTGACTTTCGCTGATTGACTCATCTAGACATGATTCTGACATTATATTAAGAATTCGTTAATCACACGATACTGATCTCATTACTCATTCAACATACTTATACAGACAGAATGAGTTTAAAGAAATTCGTTTATCTGATGATCAACGCAATCAAAAGACTGAACAACACTAGAAAGTTTGATAGAATCAATAATAAGACTGTTTGAATTGCTAGACAACTTATCACTCACTAAGTATGCAAAGTTCACTCAATCAAGAGAATCAATTCATTCTCATGAAACAGACGAGTGAAAATAAGCTGTTCAACTCGATTAAGAGAATCGACGATAAAGAATCTTCGTGAATTGCTTGAGAATCATCAAAAAACTCACAAATCAAAAATACTCTTCTAATCAACAACATTCTCTTCTGAAGATTAAACACTTGATCATACATCTTCATTAATACTGTTGAGCATCGTCATTCGCTTGATCTCGTTCTTTCTTCAAATTTCATCATGTCAAAACATTTATTTATTGAAGAATGTTTCAAAGAATTTCGAAGTCGCTTTTCTCAAATCTCTGAAACTGATTCATTGAAACTCTTTAATGCTGAATCATTCATCAATGAAGACAATGAGTCATTTGCTGAAAAAGTAATACTCTCTGTTTCTATTAAAAACTGAAAGACTTGATGCATGACTCTCGACAGAGAAATAGATCGACTCAACGAGCTGAGTACTCAACGAGACAACGAAATCAAAGAGTTGAAGACTAGACTTCAAACTAAAAAAATTACTTCTTCTGATTTCATCTACTCTGAGCGTTCTAGATCTCAGAAAATACCTGATTCTTTCTGATTTACTGACGAAAAGAATTCTACTTGAGAAAACTGATACGACAAAATTCAGAATAAACTAGAGATCAACATCAATCTCTTTTCAAATGAATGAATTAAACTGAGCTATGTACATTTCAGATTATTTAATGACACAGTTGATGTCGTTCAATCTAGATGCGAACGTGACTATGTCAATTTCAATAAGATCGTTAATGATCTTTTGAAAGAACTAGCTGAGTTATTCAATGATTCAGATAAGAAAGTCAACTTTCGTAGAAAATACTACAACTTAATTCAAGAATCAAAGAAGTTCAGCGAGTTCTACACTCAGTTTCAACGATTATCTTTCTATCTGAAGTATCATGAAAAGCAACTGATCATCGATCTGAAAGATAAAATAAACTCTCATCTTTGATTCATTTGAATAGATCAATTAGTTCAACCTGATTCTCTCAAAGAGATTCATTTCTATCTGATTCATTTGAATAATGATCAGCGAGTCATTTATGAAATCAAGAACAAAGTCAATCTCATCAAATGTGTTGATGATCTGTCAAAGATCATCTTTCATAAAGCTGTTGTTACTCAGTCAGTTAATCATTCAAAATCTGATCATCTAAAGTTGCATGACGCAATTTTAACTAGCGTCAAAGAAGCAGACGTTCTAGTCAAAACCTGTTTTATATGTCATAAATCAGATCATAGCTTTAGAGAGTGCTCTGATTGATCTACTAGAATCAATGCAGTGAACAATGAATACGATCATTTCGAATTCAATTTCGATTCAAATTTCAATTCAAAAAACTAGTCATCTCTTCAAAAGTCATTAAAGAAGTAGAAATTATATCTTTGTGCAAACTAGACGAAATTCTATCAAAAGAGAATTACTTTGAAAAGTCGTTTTTAATTGATGTCTCTTTCAACTCTCAGAATCGATCTTTTAGCCTTTATTCTTTGATAGACAGTGATTCAATCACTTATATGCTCATACACATTAATCTAGTCAATAAAGTATGCAAGAAACTAGAAATTTAATCTATATCACTGATAAAAGAGAAGTTAATAAGAGACTATGATGAGAAGATATCTAAGAAGATCATCATTCATAAAATTCTATTCAATCTCATCATCGAAAGTCATAAGAAATTGACTGTATCAATGCTGATAGTTGATATCAATCATCATGAAGTCATATTGAGTAAGCTCTAAATGAACAAAAACGAAATATTATTGAATATGCAAAACGACGTCATTGTTTTTTCAAATCAATTAAAAACTTCTATTTCGATTTTTTCAATTTCTTTCAATTCAAAGCACTCAAGTTGATTGTGATCAACTTCGTTCTTTTTTATCATTCAGACTAAGATCTTTATTATGCTCAAACGATCTGTTTCAACTATGACTAAGAAAGAATCATTCTCGATTCGAAGCATAGATGCAGCTTCGTTTAAAACTTTACTGAATCAATCAAAGAAGAATCAGACTGAAGTCTTTGCTCTATTCATGACTGATATTGATAGAGAAATCGCGTATAATACTCAGTGCAATTTGAATGTTTTAAACGTCTTTTCAATTAATGAAACGACTCAGAATTTGAAAGATATTAAAGTCAAGCTGTCATCAAAATATCATGAGTTTCTAGATGTTTTTGATTGAGTTCAATTGAATAAACTACTCTCTCATCACTTTTACGATCATAAAATCGAGCTTATCAATGATTCAACATTTTCTCACTGTTGAGTTTATTGAATGTTCTCTGTCAAACTTCTGAAAGTAAAGAAGTATTTAAACGAGAATTTGTTGAAGAAATTCATCACTTTTAGTTAGACTCTCTATTTCTTTCTCGTTCTATTCGCTCTCAAAGCAAATGAAGATCTTCGATTCTGCGTGAACTATCGAAAGCTAAATGTCATTTTCAAAAGAAATAAATATTCTCTATCATTGATAAATGAGATCATTGATAAAATAGTGAGTTGCAAGCATCTGACTAGATTGAACATCATATCAACGTTCAACAAACTTCAAATGCATCTCAATAACGAGAATTATATCACTTTTATCACTGCTTTAGAAGCATATAAATACAAGATGCTATCATTCAAACTGACTAATGAATCGATTTTCTTTCAGCAATATATGAATGATGTTCTATGAAACTTTCTGAACGACTTTTGTCAAGTTTATCTAGATGACATTCTCATCTATAGCAAAACAAGAAAGAAACATAAAGATCACGTCAAACTAGTATTGAGTCAACTACGCGAAGCTGAACTGCAGATGAATATTTGAAAGTGCGAATTCAATGTAGAAGAGACTGTCTTTCTAGAAGTCATTGTATCAGAACTAGATCTTCGTATGAATCTCAGCAAAGTGACAGTTATAGTCAGCTGAATCACTTCAATCAATCTAAAAGAAATTCAAAGCTTCGTGAAATTTGTTAACTTCTATCGTTGTTTCATTAAGAACTTCTCAAAGCTAGTCAAATTATTTACTCAGCTGACTAGAAAAAACACGTCTTTTGTTTGAAATAAGATTTGTGTTCAAGTCTTTGACAATCTAAAGAAATAAGTCAGCTCAATCTCAGTACTTCGTCACTTTGATCTCAAACAACAAACTATTCTGAAGATCGATGCTTTAAACTATGTAAAAGATGAAATACTATCTCAGTACAATGACGAGAAAGTTTTTCATTCGATGATCTTCTACAGTAAAAGCATGATTCTTGCTGAAATCAATTATCACATTTATGACAAGAAATTGCTAATCATTATTCAATGCTTTGAACACTGACAACTCAAGCTGAAGTACACTGAACTACTCATTCAGATATTCATTGATTATCAAGCTTTGAAGATCTTCATGAAAAATAAACAGTTGAATCAATGACAAGTTAACTATTTGAACATTCTGTTGAAGTTCAACTTTCAGATCATCTTTAGATCAGGCAAAATGAATACTAAAGTCGATGCTTTAACTCGAATGTTTCTAGCAAAAGTTTCTGAATCAGCTCAATGACTTGAAGATCATTTTCAGACTATTCTGATTCTTGATAAAGTTGATGTTCTATTCATTGAATCGAAAGCAAATCTCTATCAGCGAGTATGTATGATCAATCAAATGAATGAGCTCTGCAATAAATATAGACAAGCTATGAACGAGAACAAGCTCAAATTTCATATCACTAAATTGAAGAACTGCAAAATCATTGACAGCGTTCTTTTTAGAAAAGACTTACTGTGAGTTCTTGAGAATATGCATACGAAACTGCTACAGAAAATTCATGATCAGTTCTCAATCTTTCATCTTGACAATAAATGAACTATTGATTTAATTCAACGATTCTACTATTGATCAGATCATCAAGTCACAGTCAGACAGTACATTCAAAACTGTCATGCCTGTCAGCGAAGCAAAGCTTCTAAAGATAGCATCAATAAACTTCATCATTCTCTACTCATTTCACAAGAACGCTGAAAAGATATAGCTATGAACTTCATTACTAAGCTATCTCTATCAGAAGACTATAACGTCATTTGCACAATTATATGTTGTCTCATTAAAGAACGTCACTATGTTTTCTGTCATTGAGAAGACGATGACATCTCAGTTGAAGAAACGATTTGAATCATGCTATGAAACGTTTATCGACTGCATGATCTATTCAGTTCTATTGTTTCAAACAAAGACTTTCAATTCATATCAACTATGTGAAAGAGTTTTTGCAAGTGACTGAGAATCACAGCTAGTTTATTCACAGTCTATCATTCAAAGATTGATGATCAGACGAAACGAGTCAATCAAGACGTTGAATGCAAACTTAGAATTTACTGCAATTACATGCAGAACAACTGAATCAAATAAATATTTATGATGAAATTCAGCGACAATTTCAATATCTTCTTGATCATCTCAATGATCTCTTTCTACTTCAATAAAGATTTTCACTCTTGAATGAGTTTCGATTCAGATATGACTGACTACAAAATCACTTGTGAACGACTGAAAGCTAGAAAAGCAGATGATATTATCATTTGAATGAAAAAGCTACTGAGCTTCAATCATCAATAATTGAAAAAGACGAAGCTGATCATCAAAGCACAGATCATTAAACATAGATGAGACATCATCTATAAAGTAGAGAACTGAGTTTGACTATTTTTCAGAAATGTCAAAATCATGAGATCATGCAAAGATTTGAAAGACAAACAACTAGAATCATATCAGATCACTGTCAAAGCGAAAATCTTCTATCATTTTCGTCTATCAGTCAGCATGAAGCATCTGCATTCGATGTTCAACTTGAAGTTACTGCAATCATATTCAGAAGACTCTCTATCAGAACAGCATGCAGAATTTCTCAGACTCATCATTATTGATGAAGATGATGATGAACATTGAGAGATAAATGACATTCTGAACTTCAGATGCTATCGAGATCGAATACAGTACAAGATCAAATGAAAAGATCTAGATAGAAACGATGAATGATACTATGTTGATAAAGATGAATTCGATAACTTCAAGAAAGTTTTGAACGAATTTCATGTGCTATACTTAAGAAAGTCATGCTAGTATCGAAATAACTCAATAAGAAAGCAAGCAAACGAGCTATATTCATGCGAACATGAATTTTCAAAGAAGAGAGTAATGTTACGAGCGTATCAAGACTGAAAAAGGCTGAAGCTTTAATCAATTTGCAGAGTACGCTAGCAAGTACTCTGCGTATTGATTAGAGCTAGTCAATGTTTCTAGCTCAGATCTGACTCAGTCTTTATTTTCTTTTTTCAACATCTCTTTGTTCAACATCATCTTTCTTTCTACATCACATTCTACTTGTGTCACAAACACATTTTCTTCAAGCTTAACGCAGTCTCTGAATATTACTTAAATAGAAGCTCTTGTACTCATCTTCTTCTGTATTCTTAATATTCAGTTATAGCTATCTCTAAAGATCAAGCACTATTCAACTCTGACTTTTGCTGATTGACTTATCTAAACATAATTTTGACATCATGCTCACTGTTGTCAAGATTCTCTGAAAATATATTTATAAAACTGAATAAACTGTTTATACTTGCTTGCAATCTCGATGTTTTATTTCAAGAAGATGACATGATAAGTAAGTTAAACGAAAAAGAGACTGCAAAAAGAATCACAAAAAGAATTATTAAGAAAGTTGCAAAAAGAATTAAAAACAAGTTTGATCTTTCAAGCATCATTAAGCTTAAAGTTTAAAAATCAATGCAAATCATGCATCATTGTTGACTTGTGACTGATTGATTCTTATCTTTTAAATTAACTGTTAATTATTCTAAAAACTAGCACATTTTAATAGATTTCAAACATCATGATTGACTAAGAAGCTTATTACAAATACAATAAAATAATTATACAAAGATGAACTGAAGTACAAAATAATTGTTGATCGTTGCACAAAATTATGCAAAAAGAATGTTTAATTCTTCTGTTCACTTCTGCTATTTATTCATTACATGAAAGTATGCTGTGATGCTGCATGCAATAAGTGATTCTATTTATCAGCTTGTGACTGCAAAACTAGCTAAATCATTGATTTAAAAACACTCGATATCTAAGATATGAGTATTAAAAGAATCAAAAAGATTATTGAGCTTCTTAATTTTGAATATTACTTTTCAGATTTCATGTGTCAATTTGTGTAAAATATTTGATGTTCATTCATACTTGTTGTAGTCAAAATTTGTCAATCAATTCTCAGTCTGATCTGATAGCATAATTCACTTGCATGACTTGTTCTTAATCATCTTTCTTCTCAATCATACTACACGTCATAAAGTTTTCTCAAATGTGATGAATGATTCTCAAAAGTGCTTTGATATCAATTTGTGATCTTGAAAGATATGACAATTTCTGAAGAAGACTCAACGATACTGATCGCTCTCTGCTTTTTTATATATTACAATGTTAATATAAATATTAAAATACAAGTCGCGAAATTGATTGCAAAATTGATTGCAAAATTGATTGCAACATCAAGAGCAAAATCAAGAACAAAGTTCAAATAGTAAAAGAAATAATAATCATGTTGTAAACAAAATTACAAAAAGAACTGTCAAAAACTTACACAATAAAATGACACGCTACGTCTTTTCAGAAATTCTGAAACTGTCAAAGAATCTTCACTGTCAATGCTTTTCTGATGACATTCAAGTCATTCATCATCTCTTCATTTATCATCGTCTTGAGCTTTTCACTCAGAAGTAAGTCATTCATCTGATATTGTTCTTTCATCTGAACGTTATTGATGTCAAAGAGCTTCTTTCATTGAGAACTCTTCACACTCGTATCAAAATGAGCACTTAGTATTGAAGAATCTTGATTGAGACTTGTGACATCAAGACGTGTTCTTACATGATTCACTGTATTTTCTTTTGCAATTCTATGAATTTATTAATATTTAATTGCAAAAAAGATTGCAAAAAATATCATTGATTTCATTTGCTATTCACATGCGCAGTCAACAAGAACTCATGATCATTATTTGATGCTTGTAGATAGACATTCGATTTTTTGAATTGCTTGATTCAATAGAAATGAATATTTCTGTCTCTGTTTTTTGTATCTTCAATTTTCTTCTCATCATTTATCACATTTTGCACATAAGTTCTAGTCTTTTTTGAATGTGTATTGTCAAAATAATCTTCAATAGTCTTGCGCTTGTGAGTAAATATCATTGCAAATGCAAAACAGTAGTTAACTTGTAAAAGCAATGATGTAATGATCTAAATAATGAGATGAAATAATGAAAATCAATCGCATTGATGAGATATGAAATTTAAACTTTGATATCTTGATTTAAGATTTTAAGATTTAAATCATCATCATTTCAACACTAATTAAGTCGTGTAATCATCAACTTTTTTCTTCTTTTATCTTCAAACAACAACAACATACTGCAATCATGATTGCAACAGCTCAGTAAGTTATGTATCAATCTCACAAGTTTATAGAAGATTGCAAAACTGATTGCAACACAGAAACAATAAGCTTAATTCTAACAACAAAATGCTATTCAGCATCTTTGATTTTGCAACTGATGAGATTTTGAAATCGATTTTGAATTCAAATAAATTCTTTAACTTGCATGAATTTATATATATATTTCATTTTTTATTACTCTTGAATTGATTGCAAAACTGATTGCAAAGTAGAAATAATATTGCAGCGAATTTTAAATTCAAGCTTACAAGATCAAATTTTGATCATGAGTCAAACAATAGATCGCGATTGTCAAGCAGCTCAGAATCATCATTGTCAAGCTTATCATCATCATTCTCATCATCATCATTCTCATCATCACTCAGTAAAAAATCTCATAACAAGCAATTTGTCAAAAAGATGTTTTGAAAACAGTCAACAATGAAGTCGAGAACTGATGATAAAAAGTTGAAGTTCATCAGAGTAAGTTTTGAATCTTACTAGATTGCAAAAATGATTGCAAAAGTAATTTCAAAGACGCTGATCATATGTTAGAATGTTCAACTCATTGAGTCAGCTTATGTTATTAATGTCATCATAAAAAGTGATCTTATTAAGCTCAAGAAAATGCGAAAATATTACAAAGAAACTGTGATACTTCGTGAAATTCATTGATATCAAAGAACAATTGACTTACTTATTTCAAAGCTGTCATTTCAGCATGTGATTCGCGAAGTGTGTCATGAATTGATTGAAGTCAATCTTCGCTTTCAATCAAAAGCTATAAAGACATTGCAGAAGATGACAGAAGCATGACTTGTTGCAATGTATGAAGATTAGTTTCACTATTTCGATTTTGTAATTAATTTTGCAATCGATTTTGCAATTAATCAAATACTGATTACTTAACAGACATCAATCTTTGCGCAATTCATGCAAAGCATGTAATCATTCAAGTCAAGAATATGAGATTGATTTTTCGTCTTACAGACGAAAAGTTCACATTTGAAACTTGTTTAAATTACATGATGAAGTAGATAGTCATGTTACTATGCAATCAGAATGCAACGCTGTCACAAAACAAATAGATAGTAAATACAATTTTTGCACTGTCACACTGTTAGTGATACTATTGCTTTTGCGCATAATTCAAGTTAATTTTTATTGCTTTTGTCAAGAACTTTAGTTTTTTTTCTCTTGAATGTAAAGTCAATTGATTAACTACTTGTATGCATGAGATTTCAGCGCAAACGAGATTTTCGCGCACGCTAACTAAAACTATCTATATTGATGTCATTTTAGCACGTCAAATTCAATACTATTTGTTGCTAATCTTTCTAGATTAGAGTGCGCAAAAACTCAGTTTGCATGAAAATTTCATGCATACAAGTAAATGTAATTATTCTATTTTTAGAAATCAAGTTCAAATTCAGTTTGCATGAAAACTCAGTGCATATGAGTAAGTATACTATTTTTAGAAATCAAGTTCAAGCAACTCAACTCAAACTCAGAATTGAGTTAAGTTGACTCTTCTCAACTCAACTCAATTTTAACTTGATGACAGATCTAGTTCTGACAGAAAGATGCATGATCAAACGCGTAATAAAAGAATTCTCGATATGATTGCAAAACTTGAACAGATTTCATGCAGTTTGATTCAAAGAAATATAATAATCATTCAAGTGATGTGTAATCTTATTCAAATTGTTTTTTAACTTCATGATTGTTTAATCTTCTTCTTTGTACACGTATTTGTAAATGTACTTAATGATTTGTATAAATTTGCAGATTTCAACATTAATATGCGCACTATACTTATGAATCAGATAAGAATTGTACAATATCACTTATGTATTATTCAGATGAACATCTTTATCATTCACATGTTTCATTCAAATACGATCATTCTGATGTCTTTTATACAAAGAATAGTCATTGAGCTGAATCATGATTTCAATTTGATATGATTTTGAAAACTTCTTTTCACAAACTCATTCAGAATCTTTTGAATTATCTTTCATGCATGACGCAGAAAAATTTCAAACGTTGCAAGAATCATGCGTCAATTGACTTTTAACAATGTGTTGTAAAAATTCATTTAAATCAATATTGAGATTTGAAAGCTTTGCACAGATTAATTCATTCATGCAAGCTCATTCAAGAAAGTTATTCTTTCGATGCAAAAACAATAAAATATGTATATGAGATAAATTGTGTTTCTGATACTTAATAATTCATATGATGTTAAGATATTGATTGTATTAAGTTTTAAGATTCTGCAATAAAGTTTTTATCTTTTTATAAAAGATTCACGTAATTATATTTGATCAATTCTCGACTTTCTGATTCAATTCAAGTGCAATGATAATTTCAGATTAATGCAAGTTTGCAATACACATTACAAACATGATAAACTTTTCAAAATGATGAGCAATGATCATGAAATTCTGATACAGCTGCTGCATTCATCTGTCTTTCTCTGTGTAACTTGATGACAGTATAATTCAATAATTTATAAGCTTGAAGTTATCATTCTCTCTAGTAATTGCATTTGCAAAATCTTTGTAAAGATCTGCGTGAATAATCTTCTGATTATTTTGAAGAAATTTCAATCAACTTTGATCAATAATTGCAAAACAATCAACAATATACTGCTGAAATAATCATTGATCTCTCTGTACAACGAAGTACTGACTTAATCTTTCAAAGAGATGATATTGCAATCATGCATGTTGACTGTAATGAATCTTTATGCGTGAGTAATCATTGTTATGCAATCAAAGTGCTCAGTGTCAACTCAATTTATCTTCAGAAAAGAATAGTACATAATGTAAAGAAAAGTATGTGACATTATCATGATTGATATGATGAAATCGCGATTCTTCATCGACAGCTGTATGCTTTGCAACAACAATATTTCAATGTTTAATCTCATTATACTCATCTGAAATAAACACAGCAACTTCACTGATCGTGAGTAAAGTCATACGTCGTTGATCAGAATCACGTTCTACTATCAACTTAAGTTGCAAATTTAGAATAATACACATAGAATTTGTACTCTGTTGAGCAGTCTCAAGCTGTTCTCATGCAGACTTGTACATGTCAATAAATGAATTTTCACATGCTTGTATCATCTTGTTCAGCTGTCTTAAAAGACTTTCGTAAAGAGTGAAACTTTGAGTCAAGCGTATAGTGATCATCTGAGCAGAATCATGAAAGTAAAGCTGTGCAAAGCACAATAAATCTTGAACAGTTGAATATAAAGATTTCTGCAAATGATATAATTCATTATGTATGATAAATGCTTGAATTTCACGTTGATTTGTAAGATGTTTGTTCGCGATGTACATGCAAGATGTAAAGATCAATGCATGATTATAATCTTGAATGTGATTTAGAAAATGTTTTGACTGAGCTGTATCATCTTTAAAAAGACTTTTAATCAAAGATGAAGAATTTGATAAAGAATTTAGCAGTTCATCATCTTTAGAACAACAGATGATATATGAATATAAATTGAAAACAGATTCGAACTTTTAATGCAATGCTGTACAGTTGAAACAACGTTTTGTCAGGATCGTGCCTAGGTGAGTCAACCAGCGGAAGTCAGGGTTGAATAGTGCTTGATCTTTAGAGGTAGCTATAACTGAGGATATTAAGAATACAGAAGAAATCAAAGAGGGTTCCGAGCTGTATCTATAGTAGGGCAAAACAAAGGGGGCGAAGCAGGTTTGCTCGAATATCGGAAGCGCTAGGATAGAGTGTTGAGGCTAGGGGTTCAACATGGGCCAAAACCCCTAGGGCTTGTTGGCTAGGAAACCCTATCCAATCCCGACACACTCGTAACATTACCTCCTTCTCTTTAAAAGTCATGTCCCTATGACTTGTAGTGTAGTCCATAGCACTGACGTAGGGCCTTGGTGCCTGCCTTCCTATCAACCTTCCTATTGATTCAAATCAACCCGCCAAATGCCTATTGTAGCAGGCTCACTATGTGGAATAGGGTGGCCATTGAAGCAGGCTCACTAGTCGACTTGCTCATCGAAGAGGTCGGCTATCGGCTTGCCATTGAAGCAGGCTCACTAGTTGCACGTGGACGTGAGGTAGGCCGGTCCACTGGTAGGTAGGGCGATGAGGGTAGGTATGTCATCGCATTGACGAAGAGTGCCATTGAAGCAGGCTCACTGATCCACGAGCTTTCGAGGCGAAGAGGGGAAGGGATTGAACAGATTGTTTTCACTCGTCTGCTCCACGAGAATGGGTTGATCCTCAAGCAATCCACGAAGGTCCTTTATCGTCGATTCTCTTAATCGGGTTGAACAGCTTATTTTCACTCGTCTGTTCCACGAGAATGGGTTGATCCTCTTGATCGGGTGAACTTTGCGTACTTAGTGAGCGGTAAGTTGTCTAGCGATCCAAACAGCCTCGCCGTTGATCCTATCAAACTCCCTAGTGTTGTTCAGTCTTTCGGTTGCGTCGACCACCAGGTAAACGGATTTCTTTAGACTCGTTCTGTCTGTACGAGTATGTTGAATGGGTAATGAGACCAGTATCGTGTGGTTAACGGATTCTTAATATAATGTCAGGACCGTGCCTAGGTGAGTCAACCAGCGGAAGTCAGGGTTGAATAGTGCTTGATCTTTAGAGGTAGCTATAACTGAGGATATTAAGAATACAGAAGAAATCAAAGAGGGTTCCGAGCTGTATCTATAGTAGGGCAAAACAAAGGGGGCGAAGCAGGTTTGCTCGAATATCGGAAGCGCTAGGATAGAGTGTTGAGGCTAGGGGTTCAACATGGGCCAAAACCCCTAGGGCTTGTTGGCTAGGAAACCCTATCCAATCCCGACACACTCGTAACACGTTTCATAAAGAGTTTTAAAGTATGTTGATTGTCTTAATAATTAAATATGAGCTTTTAAAAAGCATTGTGAGAAAGATTAGTCGAGCGAGAAGCAGATGTTGTCTGTTGAAGAGACTGTATAAAGTTTAAGAAATTTATAAAGATTGATAAAGAAGATGAAAAAGACTGTATAGAGTTTGAAGAATTTATAAAGATCAACAAAGAAGATGAAGAAGATGATTGAATCAATGTAACATGAACATGAGCATGTTTAAATTGACGCAATGAATTTGCAGAAACATTCAAATCTAACTCTTGAAGAGAACGTCTTTTGAATCGAATAGAAGTTCGTAAAACAGTCAGTAAAGTTGAATACAGATAAAAGCAGAACTTACACGACAGAATGAACAAAGATTCAAAACACACGTTGAATTAAAATCAAAGAAGTCATTAATGAGATGATTATGAGCACAGTGAGTACAGATGTATTGAGACATGAAAAAAGAGATAAAGATTGATATATACGCGTACAATGAAGATAACGACAGATGCAGGTAGATAATAAGAGTATACAAATATGTACGAGTAAACAGGTAAGAAAATTTCAATCGTCGATCAGATGATTTTCGATCACCTGATGTACATACAACGACTTCAATGAATCGTAAAAATCAGGATGATAGTTTAAGTGAAAGAAAAAGGAATGATGATAGTTTAAACGAAAGAAAACGACTTGCACGAGTCAACGCAGCCAAAAACATAGTGCGGGGTCGAAAAGTTTTGATGTTGGGTCACCTGATGCAACTCTTGGCAACCAACGATCAGAATGAACTCTTGCTTCAGTACTATATAGACGGTTGAACACTAAAAACCGACGCGAGAATAGCTTACTTTACTTTGTACAGTACACAGACGCCGAGCTGATATTTACGCCATCAACTGAAATCCAATCAATCTTTCGATGATCTTCACCCTTTCCACACGGCTTTCAGCGACCGTGACTCGAGGATATGACAAGCCACGATTTGCATATCCTTTGTTGATGTTTGACAACCTCTTATCGCAAGGTTATCTACAACTGAAGTATGGCCTCGTCAAATACCAGATCTAGC
>JAABUV010001366.1_pt1 | contig 35432 bp, 39 predicted proteins | sample 5559971 | NCBI WGS metagenome assembly JAABUV01 (sample SAMN10711881, study PRJNA513362) | rock metagenome | isolation source: Antarctica rocks | place: Antarctica: Victoria Land, Knobhead nord | collected 2015-12-19
ACATGGGACAGACACTCCACATCGAGAGAGCGACGCTCAGCGGGATCGTGGCGACACTCGTCCGAAAAGGCCTCGTCGATCAAATCCCCGACTCCGTCGACCAACGCCAGCGGGTCCTTCGCCTCACTGCCTCTGGTACGAAACTGTGGAGCGAACTGCCCGACCCGATCGCGGTCATCGGGAGGATCTCACTCGCCGGCATCGATGACGCTGAAATCGAAACCACCATTCGGGTTCTCCAGACAGCGACGCAACGCATAAACGGGGTCTTCGCGGTTCGAGGTGAGGGCGTGGCGTTGACCCCGAGGGGCTCGTGGCCTCCCGAGACTGGTTGGTGTTGAGGCACCCAGTCGAAGGGCCACGAGCGTGGATGACGCTACTTCTGTTCTGTTCGATCTGCCGGGGTTCGTGGTGATCGAGTGTGTCGAGCTCGACGACGACGCCCGGCGGGTGGTGATCATGCAAGCCGCCGCTGAGCATGGTTGTCCCCGTTGCGGTGTCGTGGTCGGCGGTAGGCCGTATGACGTGCGCGAGTCGCGGGTCACGGACCTGCCGTTCGGGGAGCGGGCGCTGGTCGTGGTGTGGCGCAAGCGCCGCTACCGGTGCCAGGTGTCGTCGTGCCGGCAGAAGCTGTTCGTGGAGCGCAGCGACCAGATCAGGCCCAGGCGCCGCTCGAGTGAGCGGCTACGCCGCAAGCTCGCCGAGGCCGACGGTGAGGCCCGCGCCTGCTCGCGGGTGGCGGCCGAGTACCGGGTGTCGTGGTGGTTGGGCATCGACGAGACCCGCACCCGCCGGCCCCGCTGGTACCAGGACCCCGACACCGGTCGCTGGGTTCGCCAGGAGCCGTGGATGACGAGCCTGACCGACCTCGATCTGGCCTCGGCCCGGGTGATCCTCGGGCTCACCCCCGGGCGCTCCTCGGCGGCGGTGAGCACCTGGATGGGCGCCCGTGACCAGGCGTGGCGCGACGGTGTCGAGGTGGTCGCGATTGACCCGTGCGCCGCCTACGCCCGCGCCGTGCGCCGTGCCTGCCCCAGGCCACGATCGTCGTCGACCACTTCCACCTCGACCGGCTCGGCAACCAGATGCTGACCACCGTGCGCCGCCGGGTCACCTGGGACAACCGCGACCGCCGGGGACGGCTGGTGGACCCGGAGTGGGCCAACCGCCGCCGCCTGCTCACCGCCGCTGAGCGGCTGCGCCCCGAGCGGTTCAGCCGGATGTGGAACGCGGTCGCCGACGGCGACCCGTCCGGGCAGATCCTCGCCGCCTACATCGCCAAGGAACACCTACGCGCCCTACTCGGGCTGGCCCGTGCCCGCCCGACCCGCGGCATGATCAGCAACGCCCGCTACCGCTTCGGCGCCTGGTGCGCGTTGTTCGCCAACGTCCCCGAGATCGTCACCCTCGCCGAGACGATCGACACCTGGTGGCCCGAGATCGAGGCGTTCCTGCGGCTGAACATCACCAACGCCCGAACCGAGGGCTCGAACCGCACCATCAAACAGATCAAGCGAGTCGGCTGCGGCTTCGCCAACCAGACCAACTACGAACGCCGTATCCTCGCCTACGCGACCGCACGGGACGCGGCGTGACCAGCCAGACCAAGGTCACCCCTCACCCGGAACCACGGAGAGCCGTTATAACGAGCTTCCCCGGCCTGGGCGCACCACCGGCGCCCGGGTCTTAGCCGAGATCGGCGACGATCGCCCCAGGTTCTCCACCGCCAAGGCACTGAAGGCCTACGCCGGTTTAGCGCCGGTCACCCGCGCGTCGGGCAAGAGCAAGATTGTGATGTATCGGCGGGTGAAGAACAACCGGCTGGCCGCCACCGGCTACCTGTGGGCGTTCGCCGCCTTGACCAAGTCGCCCGCCGCCCGCGCCCACTACGACCAGCGCCGGGCCCGCGGAGACCGACACGCCGCCGCGCTACGCCACCTGTTCAACCGCATGATCGGGCAGCTGCGCCACTGCCTCGAGCAGCGCAGCGGCTACGACGAACGCGAAGCCTTCGCCGACTTTGAACCCACACCGGAGCCAGCGCTCGCCGCCTGACATTGACCGCTACGCGGATCGGGTGTCTCGACCCCGAAACGCCCCCGGTGGGCGTCGATGAACCTGGTCACCACGGCAGTCGCGGGTCGAGCTCCCGCGCGAAGAACGAGGACGCCGCCAACAGATCTCGTTGGCCGCTTGAGCTCCCGGACCTGACGCTCAAGTGCTGTAGTTGGGGACGTAGACCGGGGGCACCGTCTGGTACTGGGTGACCGTCGAGGGCGACGGGCCACAAACCGAGATTAAATACCGCCTGGCGTGGGCTCGGACCTACCTCAAGATGATGGGCTTCGTCGACAACAGCTCACGCGGTGGCCGCGCCCACGCCCGACGTACACGCCGGTGAAGAGCGCGGCCATTGCGCTACACCACTATGGGGACTCAACTCCTTCGGGGTGGACAGCCAGTACGGGATCGGCTGCCAGGTCCCGACTTGGTTCTGGTGCGAAGGAGCAGGACCTCGGCGAGCGCGTTGTCCGCCGCTGCGACGAAGTACGCCGACGCGCGGCCCGCGGGGTTCGCAGGGTCGGGCGCGGGGTCAGGCCGCTCCGCAGGCGGTGAGGATCCCCGCGGCGAGGTCAGCGGGCCGGGTGAAGCAGGCTTCGTGGCTGCCGGGCACCTCGATCGGGGTGGCCCCGATCCGCTCGGGCATGCGGGGGGCCCACCCGAACTCCCCCGGCGGCAGGGCGACGTCGTCAGCGGAGAGCACATAGTGCAGCGGGACGTCGAGGGTGCGGTAGTCGTTGCCGCCTACCGGGGGGTTGGTGAACGTTAGGTAGGGCTGAGCGCGCAGCACCGAGTGCACCAGGGCGGCGGTCGCAGGGTCGGCGTCGCCCATGAACGCACCCTGGAACACCTCGGTCGGCAACGTCACGGTGTTGTCCTTCGACGCGCCCGCGAGCTGGCCGAACAGGCCCTGGTAGTCCGGCGGCACCTCGTCGTAGAGGCTCTGCCCGGCCTTGCCGCCTGCGGTGCCCGTGGTGTTGGTCGCTGAGCGTTCGGGCCGTGACTCCCACCTGATGGTCGCGGCCTACCTTGACCCCGGGCAGGTGGCGGCGCTGCGCGGGGAGGTCGCCGACGTGCTGGGGGCGGACGGCCTGTGGTGCGGTCCGGGTGCGGCGAGCACCCGGTGCCGCGACGCGCTGGTGCAGGTGGTGACCTCCGGTGGGGTGGGGGCGGTCGTTATCGATGCGGTCGGGTTCGACGACCCGGGCCAGGCCCGGGCGGCGTGCCTGCGTGCGGTGGTCGCTGACGCTGACGAGGCCGGTGTCGACCAGTGCTGTTGGTGCGCGATGACGCCCAAGCCGGGCAGGACACCGCCGGGGCCGGGGCGCTGGCCCGGTTGGCCGGGGCCACCCCCACCTTGGGGTGCGCGCACGCCGACGCCGTTACCGAACCGTTGACGGTGGTGGCGGAGATCCTGGTGTGGTGCTGGACCCGGGGTGGGGAGCACCGGCGGGTGATCGCCTCGGCGCTCACCTCGGTCCACCTCGTGTGATCCGACTTGTCACGAACCTAGGCGTTGACCTGCCCGTCAAAAGTCCCTGAGGGGTGTCGTGTCGCCGGTGGCGCCGACAGCGATGCATGCGGAGCGGGGGTGTAGTTGGCGCGTTACCCGCGCGACGCGCTGTAGTAGCGCTACCGGCGTCGGACTGCTGACTTCTCGCCTTGCTGCGCGTGACGTTCGAGTGTCATGAGGTGGTGCACTAGCTGGTCCATGGTGGTGCACGCCTGCGCTGTGAGCTGTTGGGTGGTGGGGTCGTCCACGGCCCTGGCGGTGCCGCTGAGTTTGTCGGCGCGCCGCGACAGTGAGCGGGCCTCACGCAGCAGCGCGGTGATCGTCTTGGCTGAGGCAGGCTTGGGTTGGCCCTTGTCGTCGTCGGTCATACCGCAGAGTCTGCTGTGCGTAGTAGCGGCCACCAAGGGTGTGCGAGGGGCCCGGTGATCAGCGGCGCGGGCCAAAGACGGGAAGGCGGTGACCGTGTTCCTCTGGAAGATCTCTTACCAACGTCATCTATCGGTCAGCGGTCATGCTCCACACCGTCATCCGCTGGACCCCCAGCTTCGGAGACACGCTTCTAGACGACAACTGTCTCAAACCGCTTGACACGTTCCGCGGAGACCGTGGTTTGCTCGGTCGGCGGGTTCACGTCTCGCCCGGCCGGTGGAAGGATCGGGTTGCGCCCGTGCGGCGGCTTGAACGCGACGACCCCGGTGAACGATGCCGGCGCGCGCAGCGACCCGCCGATGTCTGATCCGGTGGCCAGGGTGGTGGTCCCCGCGGCGAGGCTGGCGGCCGAGCCGCTGGATGACCCGCCGGCCGCGGCCGCCAGGTTCCAGGGGTTGCGGGTCACGCCCCAGCGGCGGGTGTGGGAGAGCGGCAGGCAGCAGAACTCGGAGGTCGTCGTGCACGCGTGGACGATGCCCCCGGCGTCCTGGATGCGGGAAATTGCGATTGCGGTTTCGGTCGCGACGTACGGCGCGCGGAGCAGCGTGCCGTCGGTGACCGGATGCCCCGCGATCGGCTGCTCATCCTTGGCCGCGACCGGCAGCCCCTCGAGCGGTCGGGGGCGGCCGCCGGGGCGGTAGAGCCGCTCGGCTTCGGCGGCCGCGTCTAGCGCCTGGTCGAACAGCCGCTCAGCGAAGGCGTTGACGACTGGTTCGACGAGCTCGGCCCGCTCGATGACCGCGGTCATTAGCTCTCTCGGTGAGAGCTGCCGGGTGCGGAACAGGTGCAGCGCCTCGGTGGCGGAGAGGTAGGCCAGTTCGGTCATGCCGGTGCGCCCTGGTGGTCGGTAGCGAGCCGGTCGAGGAAGGCCGCCAGGCGGTCGTGCAGGGGGCGCCAGTCGGTATGGCGCAGGTCGGCGGCACTGACGTAGGGAAAGCCGTCCAGGGCGCGCAGCTGGCCCTGGGAGTGCTTGACCAGCTCCTCGACCAGACCGGAGGTGAGCTCGAGGTGCAGCTGGAGCCCGTAGACGTGCCGGCCGTAGGCCACGATCTGCCGAGGGCAGCCCGCGCTGGTCGCCAGCACGACGGCGTCCGCGGTGAGGCCGGGCATGTCACCGTGCCAGTGGCCGGCGAGGAACGTCGGCTCGAAGCCGGCCAGGAACGGGTGCTTCCGCCCCTCCTCGGTGAGGGTGACAGGAAACGCTCCGACTTCCGGGTGCGGGCTGGGTTCGGCCGGGGCGCCGAGCGCCTCGCCGACGAGCTGGGCGCCCAAGCAGACCCCGACGACCGCCGTCCCGGCGGCCACGCACGAGGCGATGAGCTGTAGCTCTGTCGCGGCGTCGAAGTGCGGGCATTCCTCGACAGTGGTGCGGGTCGACTGGGGGCCGCCCATCACCACGAGGAGGCCGATGCTCTTTGTGGTGGGCAGCCGATCGCCCTCGTGCAGCCAGCTGAAGGCGAGCTCGTGGCCGCGGGTCCGCGCCCACTCCTCGATGGCACCGGGCCCCTCGAAGGACTCGTGGACGACGACATGGACGCGCACGGTGTCGCTACGCCGGGTCGGTCGCGTCGGCGGGGTCGAAGACCCGGAGGGCAAGCGCAAGCATCGTGTAGTAGCCGACCAGCCAGACGAGCTCGGCGAGGCCGCGATCGCCGAGCCCGGCGCCTGTGGCGGCGTAGGTCTCCTCGTCCAACGACCTGGTCTCTAGCAGAGCGGCCACCGCGACCAGCGCTTGGTACGCCGGTGGGGCGAGACCTGCGGGCGGCAGTCCCTGGCGCAGCTGCCCGAGTTGGTCCTCGTCGAGGCCGAGCCGTCGAGCCGCGCCCTCGTGGGCCCGCCACTCGAACGCGCTGCCGTGGTGCGCGGCGACGAGGAGCACCGCGGCCTCACGCACCAGCGGGTCGAGGACGGAGGCGTATCGCAGGGACGCGCCCACCCGTTGCACCGCGTCGCCGACCGCGGGCGAGACGGCCATGACCGCGAACGGCCCGACGAGTGCACCGGTGTCGTCGACCAGGGGAATGTCGCCGGCGCGGCCGCGCGGTCCGTCGACCAGCTCCCGATACAGGCGCAGCTGGTCGGCGTCGAGCGCCGCGGGAGCCACGAGGCCGAGACGGCTCGGAGGGGTCATCGTCTGGTCTCCTAACAGTTCTGATCGGGCGTGCCGTAGACATGGAACTCCGGGGGAAGCGGCGCACCCCAGCTGGGCTTGACGGCCCACTCCTCGGCGCTCCAGACGTACGGCTCGGAGTCGGGGGCCAGGACCAGGTAGCCGCCGTGGGCGACCTCGATGCGGTTGCCGCCCGGCTCGCGTGTGTAGAGGTAGAAGCCCTGGATGGCGGTGTGGCGGGAGGGCCCCGCTTCGATGTCGATCCGGGCGTCGGCCATGACCTCTGCGGCGCGCAGCACGTCCTCGCGGCTGTCGACGAGGTAGGCCAGGTGGTGCAGGCGGCCCTGGGCGCGGGTGTGCTCCTGGGTGTAGATGAGCTCGTGGCCTTGGATGGAGCTGCTCATCCACGCGGCGGCCTCGTCGTGCTCGTCGGGGTGGCGGACGATCTCGTAGGTCCGCAGGCCGAATCCCCTCTCCCAGAACGTCCGGCACGCTCGCACGTCGCGAGCCAGGAGGTTGACGTGGTCGAGCCGGCGCACGTTCGCGCCGCGCCCGGCGTACGCCGAGACGTTGGTCGGCAGCACGGAACGCCGGTCCTCGGGGGCGACATACCGGTCGCTGTCGTAGTAGAGCCGGAAGAGGTGCCCGTCCGGGTCGGCGAACTCGTACGACGACCCCATCCCCTGATCCGGCGGTCGCCACCGGCCGGCGTGGCCGTGGTCCTTCAGCCACCGGACCCGGCGCTGCAGCGCCTGGGGCGTCACGGTGCGCCACGAGACCCACGCCGTGCCGGCCTGGTCTGCCGCGACGACTTTGAGCGACCACGCCTCGTAATCGCCATAGGCATGGAGATACCAGGTATCACCCTCCCCGGCGACCACGTCCATGCCCAGCAGGTTCACGAAGTATTGCACCGTGCCGTCCGGGTCGGGGGTGCGGAGAACGTGGCGGCCCAGGTGGGCCAGATCGCGGACCGGGTCGCCGTTCATTGGCTGGCTCCTGGGGTGTGGGGGGCGAGAACGTCGTTGCGGAACACCGGGGTGATGACCCGTTCCGCAATCCGCCACGACCCGGCCGCGTCGCAGGAGTAGGTATCGTGGAAGTCCGCGACCATGAACAGGGGTACGCCGGGCGCGGGGTCGGTGTTGCTGGCGAAGGTGTGCCAGCTGGCGAGGCCGAGGACGGTCCCGTCGGGCCCATCGCGCAGCAGCGCGTCGCTGACCGGGCCGGCCACGAGCTGCCCGAGCGCGATGCCCACCAGCGTCCCGGTCAGCGTCAGCTGGACCATCCCCGGCGAGACGTCCAGGTCCACGCGCAGCTGCGCGAAGGCCGGCAGGTAGAGGTCGAGGGTGACCGCGTGGAGCGCGGTCATCGACCCGAGCAGCAGGACCCATCCGGTGCGAGCCCGCACCGGCAGCGCGAACCAGTCACGGGTGGTGGGTGGTGTCCTCATGCCAGGGCGGCGCGCACCACGTCGACCAGCGGGGTGGGACGGCGGCCGATCAGCGTCTCGAGGTGGTTCTCCCGGACGTGCAGCGCTCCGCTGGCCGCGGCCTGGGCGTCGGCGTCCGCGAGCGCGCGGGCCATGGGCTCGGGCAGCCCGGCCCCGACGAGGACCCCGGCGTAGGCCTCCTCCGACAGGTCGGTGTAGGTCACGTCCTGGCCGGACTCGGCGCTGACGACCTCGGCCAGGCGGGCCATGGTGAGGGTCTCCCCGCCGAGCTCGTAGAACTTCCCGGCGTGGCCGTCGCTGGTGACCACGGCGGCGGCGGCCTCGGCGTAGTCCGCCCGCGGCGCGGTCGAGATCTCGGCGTCGCCAGCCGCGCCGGCGATACCGTGCGCGAGGTAGACGGGCAGCTGGTCGGTGTAGTTCTCGGTGTACCAGCCGTTGCGCAGGCTCACGAAGGGCACCCCGGACGCGGTGAGCATCTTCTCGGTCTCGCGGTGCTCCCGGGCCATCACCATGGCCGAGGCATCCGCGTAGGGGATCGAGGTGTAGGCGATCAGGGACACCCCGGCGGCCTTAGCGGCGTCGATGGCGTTGGCGTGCTGGGGCCCGCGCGCGCCGACCTCGCTGCTGGAGACCAGCACGAGGGAGTCGGCGCCGGCGAACGCCTCGCGCAGCGAGGCGGGGTCGGCGTAGTCCGCTCTGGCGGTGCGCACCCCCCGCTCGGCGAGGTCGACGATCTTGGTGACGTCGCGCGCGGTAGCGATGATCCGGTCAGCTGGCACGTCGCGGGCGAGCAGCGCCTCGACGACGAGGTGGCCGAGGTGGCCGCTGGTGGCGGTGACGACGATGGTCATGGGTGTCCTCCTCCTGGACGGCACGGTGACGCGGTCACCGTGGTCTCGCGGCCCGGCCACGACGTCACCGCCTCCGCCCTGGCCCTGGGGCGGGAGGCCCCGGCCGCCCACGCGCTGGCGCTGCTGACCCCCTGAGCGTCGCGCCCCGCGCGGGAGGGGACGTCGCCCGCTCCAGCGCGGGGCGGGTCCTCACCGGCTCGCGGGGACGTCGAGGCTCTGCCCCGGGTCGAGGGCGACCACGTGCTGCCCGGCCTTCCCCGCCAGCTGCCGGACGTGGACGAGCGGCTGGTCGTCTTCGTCGTACATCCCCGGCCACACCACCCCGTAGTGGATCGGCACCAGGGTGCCCGCGCCCAGGCTCACCGCGGCCTGCACGGCATCCCGCGGACCCATGCATGCGGGCTGGGTGCTCTGTGGCTGCAGGTGCGGCAGGTTCACCACCGCGCCGTTGATCGGCAGCGCTGCCACATCGATCGGACCGAGTCGACCGGCGATCAGCCACCAGAATCCGTGGAACATCGTGTCGCCACCATGAAACATCCGGACGCCGTCTGCCTCCACTACCCAGTTCAGCTGAGGGTCGCCGAGCCCGTCGATCGCGGGTGTGGCCGTGACAGTGAAGGGTCCGACCTCTGTGCTCTCCCACTCTGATACCTCGCGGACCTCCAGCTTGCTGGCCGCGATGGCCGCCTCGGCACCGAGGGTGAAGACGTTCTCGGCGTCCGTGCCATCGAACGGGGCCGGCCGGAGCATGAACCCCCCAGGGCTAACGGCGCCCTCGATGAGGTCGACATCGGTGTGGTCCTCGTGCAGATGGGTGACCAACGCAGCCACGGCGGGCTCGGCCGCGACGGTCTCCAACGGCCAGAACTGCTTGAGAAGTGGGGAGGAATCATAGGCGTGGTCAATGATGAGGGACTGGCCCTGGGCGCTCACCTCGACGCCGGCCCAGCCAAGCCTACGGATCTTCATCAGATGTTTCTCCAGTTGTCGATCGTTGCGGGGCGTATGGCGGTCTGGTGTGTCGAGCGGTTCAGGCCAGGCCCGAGGCCGCGAGAGGGTCCCACCCCATGTCAGCGATCATCGTGTGCAGCTGGCGGCGCCGGACGCCGACGTTGCTGCCCTCGATGACCGGGTAGGCCAGCGCGTCCGCGAGGTGCTCCATCAGCGGGAAGCCCAAGTCGTACCCGCTGACGCCGACGACCTTTAGCAGGTCGGTGATCACCGCGTCCATGGCGCGCCAGCCAAGCAGGCGCGTGGCCTCGATGCGCCCCTTGGCGTCACTGAGCACGTCGGCGACCGCCTGGTGGGCGATCACCGGGACCGCCCCTCCGCGGCGCTGGGTGCGCGCGAAGGTCAGCGCCACGCCGAAGGCGGCGCGCATCGCGGCGACGGCGAAGATTGCGATCGACGCACCCGAGGCGACGAAGGCGTCGCGGGTGAGCTGGACCCCCTGCCCCTCCTGCCCGACGAGGTTGCCGACCGGCACGCGCACGTCGGTGAAGCGCACCCGGGAGGTCAGGCAGCCGCGCAGACCGGTCAGGTCGTAGTGCTCCTCGACCCCGAAGCCCCGGGTCGGGTGCTCCCGCTCGACCGCGATCAGCGAGACGCCGACCGGCGTGCGGGCGACCAGCACCATGAGGTCCGGCCCGCGACCGTCCCACCCGCCCAGATGCGACGCCCAGATCTTCTCGCCGTTGATCACCCAGTGGTCCCCGTCGCGCACCGCGGTGGTGCGCGTGCCCTCCGCGGGCGCCTCGGCGTCGAAGTTCGCGCTGCCGGCGGGCTCGCTGTACGCCATGGCCGCCACCGGGCTGCCGGAATCGACCAGGAAGGGAGCGACGAAGCGCTGGACCTGCTGCGGCGTGCCCGCTTGGTAGACCGGGGCCAACGCAATCAGCGGTCCGGCCATGCTGATGACGAACGACGGGTTCACCGTCGCGAGCTCCTCGATGAAGATCGACGCGTCGACACCGCTCGAGGCGGTGCCGCCGAAGGGCTGCGGAATCAGACCTTTGAGGAAGCCGGCAGCGACCGCCCGCTCCATCACCGGCCGTGCCAGTTGGGCGCGCGCGAGCGGGTCGTGCTCAGCCTTGGTTGCCGCGGCCAAGGGGACCAGGTGCTCGTGGGCGAACTGGCGGGCGGCCTTCTTGAGCATGTGCTGCTCTGGCTCCAGGACGAACGACACGGTCATGCCAACTCCTCGTCTAGCGTGCGGTGGACGGCCGGGGTCACGAGGTGCCCTCGGCGACCCTGGCGTCGTACTCCTCCGGCGTGATGGGGCCGCCGGCCCGCTCGGTGCGCTCGCGGGCCTCGGGGGGCAAGGCGTCCTGGAGGGCGTCGATCCTCTTCCAGGATGGGTGCGCCACCCGTCCGCGGGCGTCGGGGACGTACGGCGATCGGGCCACGCGCTGGTGCCGGTGGATGTAGCGCCCGCAATTCTTGAAGACCTTCGTGATCTCCGCGCGCACCACCAGGTCGGCTCCCGGCCAGCGCACCAGCTCCGGGTCGTCGTCGCACACCCTGGCCCTGGCTTGCACTCTAACCCGGTTTGGCTTCTCGACGTCGATAAAGAGGAACCCGACGTCCGCGGTGTCCGCGACATTGCCCATCGACAGGAACATGCCGTTGCCGTCGTAGTTGGGGAAGAGAAGCGTGGTGGGCCCGGCCACGTGGATCAGCCCGACGTCGCCGCCCTTGTAGGACACCGTCGGCATGCCGCCGGCGTCGACGGTGGCTAGGAAAAAGAAATCACGCGAGGTGATGAACTCTGCGTTGTCCTCGTCCAGCTCGTCGGAGACGATCATGGACTCTACGCGGTCGGCGAGGGTCGTCGACCCGGCGTGCTCCTGCATGCGGCGCTGCGCGGGCGTATAGAAGGTCACGCCCCCACCTCCTCGACCGTCGCCTGCTCCTCGGCTGCTTCGGGCTCGGTCGCGTCGGGAGCCTCCGGCGAGCTCCCGGGGCGCGGGCGGCCCCTGCCCTGTGCGTCAACGGCGGCCGAGCGCGGCGTGCGGTCCAGGACCAGCCGGGTGACGTCGGGGCGGCTGTAGTGGCCGGTGGGGTCGGCGGCCGACTTGGCAATCATCTGCAGCGCCGGCTCGCACACCGCGTACAGGATGCCCTCGGCGTCCTCGGCCAGCGTCTGCGCCAGCGAGCTGCCGTCGGGGCCGAAGATCCGGGACCGGCCGCCCCCCAGCGGTAGCAGCGCCTCCTTGGCGGGGGTGTCGCAGAACAGCGCCTGCCCGCTGGGGCCGACCACCGTGGACGGGGCGAGGACGAAGGACTGCCCCTCCACGGCGTAGACCATCGACGCGGCGTTGTTGACCTCCCCGCCCAGGGCGTTGGCCACCCCCTCGTACATCGAGAACGAGGGCCACGCCGCGACGTGGACGTCCTCCCCGAGGGAGTACATCGCGTACTTCGACAGCGGCTGCAGGTGCTCCCAGCAGCACAGCGCGCCCACGGTGGCCCAGCCGAGGTCGACCACCGCCAGGTCGCTGCCGTCACCCTCGCCGAACACCGTGCGCTCGACGTGGGTGGGCTTGAGCTTGCGCCGGGTCAGCACCCGCTTGCCGGTGGCGTCGATGACGGCCTGGCCCATGTACAGGCTGCCCCGGTCGCGCTCGCTGTAGCCCAGGCCGACCGCGATGCCGTGCCGCTTCGCCGCCGCGGCGATGCGCGCCAGCTGCGGGCCGTCGGCCGCGGGGGAGTTCTCGGTGTACCGCGGCACCATGGGCATCGTGGCCGCCGGGGAGTCGAGCCAGATGTGCATGGGGTAGCCCGGCACGAAGGTCTCGGGGAAGGCGACGAGCTCTGCGCCGTGGCCAGCGGCCTCCGCCACGAGGTCGACGACCTTGTCGGTGGTGGCCTCCATGTCGAGCCACACGGGCTCGGCCTGGACGGCGGCGACGGTGACGGCACGGCTCAGCACAGCTGGCTCCTCGGGGTCGGGGTGGTCCCAGACAACACCCGCGTTCGCGCGCGCACGAGGACTGGCGCGACGGGTGCCTGGCCGATCCGCGACGCGCTCGCGCCGGGCCGCCGGGCGCGGGCGCGTCGCGGCTCCGCGCCTCAGGCGGCGAGGACGGCGTGGACGGCGTGGACGTGGCGGTATTCCGTGGGCGAGCAGCCGTGGCGGGCACGGAAGACGCGGGCGAAGTGGGCGGCGTCGGCGTACCCGTGGTCGGCGGCGATGCGCGCGATGGTCCGGTGCGCGTGCGAGGGGTCGACCAGCGTCGCGGTGGCCCGGTCCACGCGGGCGTCGCGCAGGAGCTCGCCGAGCCCCCGGGGCTGGTCGGCGAAGAGGCGCTGCAGGCTGCGCGGGGAGCGGTGCAGGGCCCGGGCCAGGTGCTCGACGGACAGGCCGGGGTCGAGCAGGTGGTCGTGGGCGAAGGCCAGGATGGCGTGCCGCTGCGCGCTGCGCTCGGCGCCGTCGTCCACCTCCTCCCCGGCGTGCGAGGCGAGCGCCGAGGCCACGCAGTCCAGCACCTGCCGCGACATGCCGGCGCGCTCGGGCAGGGCGAGGTCGCCCGCGTTGAGGAGCACCGAGACCGCGAGCGCGACGCTGATGCGGGCGAGACCGCCCTCGCAGCGTCGCGCGGCCAGCGCGCGCGGGTCCAGCCCCCTGGCGGTCAGCTCGTCGCGGGGAAACTGGAGGACGACCTGCTCGAAGCTGCCGTCGAAGTCCAGGTCATAGGCAGCGCCGGCGTCGTAGAGCGCCAGTGTGCCCTCGGTCAGGGGGGCGGTCCGGCCGTGCTGGTCGACCGTGCCGCGCCCGCGGACCTGCAGGCTCACTAGGCAGTCCCCGCTGCCCTCGCCCCGTCGCCGGCGCACGTGGTGGCGGGTGGCGGCCACGCGGGAGATGTGGAAACCCGGCCACCGGTGCACCGCCACCGAGCCGCTGAAGTCCGCCGTCTCCGCCGCTGCCACCTCCAGGGGGAGGTAGGCCGCGCAGACGGCGTCGTGCCAGTAGTCGAACCGTCGCGCGGGGTCGACATCGGCCGTCGACCAGGCGAGCGCCGACACCGTCGCGTCGCGACGACCCGCCTCCACACCCAGCCCCGGGTCCACGTCAGTCGCTCGGCGCCAGGACCGGGTCGCGGAAGAGCAACCGGATCTCCCGCCGCCTCAGGCGGCACCCGCCGGCGGCCAGGGTCCAAGTGTCCTCGAAGTCCGCCACGGAGTAGGCCGTCAGAGCGCCGAGCGAGGGGGTGGCGTCCCCGTGCGCCGCCCAGCAGGTCCAGACGCTGGTGGTCTTTAGGAGCGCCCCGGTGCGGCGCACCACGTGCGGTGCCCCGGCCTGGTGGCGCGTGGTGCGCGGGGCCCGCCGGGCGGCGAAGCGGGCGACCACCGCGTCGACCCCCTGCAGGACGACGCCGGAGGTGACGTACTCCACGTCCGGCACAAGCACCTCGCGCAGCAGGTCGTGCTCGCCGCGATCGATCGCTCTGGCGAAGGTCGCGTCCAGCGACTGCACCAGGCTGAGCAGCGCGCCGTCGGCGCCGGTAGCCGCGCTCACGAGCGCTGCACGGGGTTGGACAGCCGTCCGATGCGGGAGATCTCGACCTCGACCGGTCCGCCGAGGGTGTTGAGGTCGACGTTCTGCACGGGCTGGCCCCCGCCCGAGGCCTTCAGCGCCGTGCCGAGCGAGACCATGTCGCCGGGCTCGAGGGTCTGGTAGGAGGAGATGAACTCGATCGCCTCCGCGGTGTGCCACGTGAGGTTCGCGGTGGAGTCCTCGGTGGCGACCCGGCCCTGGTGGCTGCAGGTGATCGTCAGCGCGTGCGGGTCCGGCACGCTGTCCCGGGTCGCGATCCACGGCCCCGCGGGGCAGAAGGTGTCGGCCCCCTTGTAGCGGCCCGGGTAGGAGACCCAGGTGTCGACGAAGTCCACCTGGGTGGCGTCGGCGCCCCGCGGGTGGATGGCGCGGTAGTGGAAGGTGTCCTGCGCCCGCATGGTCGGCGAGGTGAGGTCATTGACCACGGTGTACCCGAAGACGTGATCCAGGGCCTGGTCCGCGCTCACCCGGCTGGCGCGGCGGCCGATGACGACGGCGAGCTCCGGCTCGGGGTGCACCCGTCCGTACTCCGGCCGCAGAACGATCGGCTGGCCGTGGCCGACCAGCGAGGACGAGGGCTTGACGAAGGTCGCCGGGTGCGTCGGCCCGCTGATGATGCGCGAGCGGTTGGCGCTGTTGTTCAGCGCGAGGCAGACGATCTTGCTGGGGCGCGGCAGCGGGGGCGCCCACACCACGTCGTCGGTGGCGATCGTCGTCCAGCCTCCGGCTCCCGCGGCGCCGTCCTCGAGGCGCTCCCTCACCTCATCCCAGCGCTCGAGGGCGCGGCGGACCGACGGTGCGAGGCTGGTCGGCACGACCACCACCACGCCCTCTCCCCGTACGACGACTCGCTCGGCGCCCTCGACCAGCGCGGTTCCGATGTGCATGGCTCACTCCCGGGGTTCGACGGCCGCGCTCACGACACGGTGCGCAGAACGTATACGACTTCATGACCTCCTGGCGACGGAGACTACCGTGAGGATCATGGCCGGGGCCTCCTTCACGCTGCGGCAGCTGGAATACTTCGTGGCCGCGGCGGACGCGGGCTCGATCACCAGGGCCGCCCAGGCCTGCCAGGTCTCGCAGCCGGGCGTCTCGCAGGCGATCGACAAACTCGAGCGCGAGCTCGGCTCCCGGCTCGTGGTGCGCCAGCGGGCGCGCGGGCTGGTGCTCACGCCCGCCGGTCGCTCTTTCCTCCCCTGGGCGCGCTCGCTGCTGATCCAGGCCGACCGGGTGGCCGCCGCGGCGCGGGCCGAGCGCGAGGAGGTGGTGGGGACCCTGACGGTCGGCTGCTACTCCACGCTCGCGCCCACCCTGGTGCCGCAGCTGCTCGGCGCCCTGCGGGACGCACACCCCGGCCTGACCCTCCACGTCGAGGAGGGCAGCGGGCCACATCTGCGCGAGTGGCTGCTGACCGGGCGCGTCGAGCTCGCCCTGCTCTACGACTTCGACCTGGCGCCCGACCTGCGGCCGACGACGCTGGCCACCGTCCGGCACCACGTGCTCCTGTCGGCGGGGCACCGCCTGGCCGCGCAGGACGCGGTCAGCCTGCGCGAGCTCGCAGAGGAGCCCCTCGTGCCTGGTAGGTCAGGGGCTGGGGTACGCGGTCCTGCTGCAGGAGGTCGTCAGCGACCACACCTACGCGGGCGGGCACGTGGTGCGCCGCCGCATCCTCGAGGAGGTGCCGACGACGCGGCTGGTGGCCGTCGCCCTGGAGGGCGCGGCGCCCACCGCGCGGCGTTGGCCGTCGTGCGGGCGGCACGGTCGCTCGTGCGCGGTCATCCATGAAAGTTGGGTAGAACCTCGCAACATTGTGCTTGATCGGATGACCGGCGCGCTCCACAGTGGGTCTCCTGCCCGGGCCGGCCACGCCCCCCCGGGCCAGGAGGCGGAGACAGCCTCGCGAAGGAGCGAAGGAGCACCGACCGTGATCGCACCGCCGCCGTTCGACCTCGAGGAGCCGGGGACCTTCGTCTTCACGGCCCGCCGGGCTTACGAGGGGCGGGAGATCACCCGCCTCGGCCAGGTGCTGCGCGACCCCGAGGTCCGCGCCCGCTTCGTGGAGGACGAGCGCGGCTTCCTCGCCGGCTTCGACCTCACCGAGACCGACCGGAGCGCGCTGGCCGCCCGGGACTGGACGACGCTGCTCAGCAGGGGAGGCCACCTGCAGGCGGTGGTTAAGATCGCCTCGGTCCTGGGGGAGTCGATCTGGGACGTCGGGGCCCACTCGGTGGGCTGCACGCGCGAGGAGTTGGTGGCGGCGTGCCCGCGGGTCGTCAGCGCCGTCCCCCGAGCGGGTGCCTGATGGCGCGCGTGGTGGGCGGCGTCGGCATCTCCCACACGCCCTCGATGGGGCACGAGTACGACAAGGCCCAGCGCGGCGACGGCCGCTTCTCCGCCAGGTGGCAGCCGTGGTACGACGGCACGCGGCGCGTGGGCGAGCTGCTCGACGAGATGCGCCCCGACCACGCGGTCGTCGTCTACAACGACCACCTCAGCCACTTCACCCTCGACGACTACCCCACCCTCGCCCTGGGCGTCGGACGCTCCTTCCGCCAGGCCGACGAGGGCTGGGGCCTGCGCGACGTCGACGACATCCCCGGCGACCTCGAGTGGGGCCTGCACCTGTCGGAGTTCCTCGTCGAGAACGAGTTCGGCATCACGGTGAGCCAGGAGCTGGCGGTCGACCACGGGATCTTCTCGTGGTTCCCCTACTTGGTGCCCTCTGCCTGGGACCTGACCATCACGCCGCTGGCGGTCAACATGATGCGCGCGCCGCTGCCCACGCACCAGCGCCTGCGCCACCTGGGCGAGGCGCTGCGCGCCGGCGTCGAGGCGTTCGAGGCCGACCAGCGCGTCGTGGTAATCGCTACCGGCGGCATGTCGCACCAGATCGGCGGCGCGCGCTTCGGCATCGCCAACGCCGACTTTGACCGCTGGTTCCTGCGCAGCCTGCCCGATCACCTCGACGACCTCGTGGACCTCCCGCGCGAGGAGTACACCCGCCTGGGCGTGACCGCGGCCGCCGAGCTCTTTATCTGGTTCGCGATGCGGGCGGCGCTGACGCGGCAGGCCACCGCTGCGTACTCGTTCGACACTTTTCCCGAGATCACCGGCTGCGGGGCCCTGGTCATGACGGAGCCGGGCGCCCCGGCCCCGGCCCCCCGTTGACCGGGGTGGACGCCGCCAGGGTGCTACCGCTGCTTCCCGAGCAGCTCGACGCCGACCAGCGCGCCCTGCGCGCCAGCATCCTCGCCGGGCCGCGCGGCGCAGGACCCCAGGCCTTCCCCCTGGCGGGGGCCGACGGCACCCTGGAGGGTCCCTTCGGGATCTTCCTGCACGCCCCCGGCGTGGGAGGAGCGCTGTCGGCCCTCGGGGAGGGCCCGCGGTTCGCCGGCACCCTCGACGCCCGGTGCCGGGAGATCGCGGTGCTCACCGTCGCCGCGGCCTGTGCCAGCGAATTCGAGTGGTACGCGCACTCCCGCCTCGCCAGGGGCGTCGGGCTCTCCGGGCCCGAGATCGACGCCGTCGGCGCGGGTCGACCCTGCTCAGACGACCCTCGCGAGCTCCTGGTGCAGGACGCCGCCTGTCGGCTGGTGGTCCGGGAGCGGCCCGACGGTGACCTCGCCGACCGGGTGCTCGCCGGGTCGGCCCAGCTGGGGCGCTGGAGCTCGTGGCCCTGGTGGGCTACTACCGCACGCTCGCTTGCTCCTGGAGGTCTTCGGCGTCGGCCGGCCCGCGCAGGACCCGGCCACGCCGAACCCCCGGGCGGGACGTCGCGGTGAGCACCGCGACGCGACGGGCCGCGTGCCACGCGGATCCGCCACGGCTGAGTTATACCCCTCGCGCACGGGCACTGTGGAGACGCCCGGCCCGGACATCATCGCGCAGCCAGCATCAGCAGAGAAAATCATATACAGTACCCGGCGACGCGGCAGACGGGCCCGCTCGATGGACAAGGGAGCACCATGCGATCGACGATCCTCCGCACCAGCGCGCCTCTCAGCCCCGCCCTCCCGTCCCCGCCGGGCCGCCGCAGGCCAGCGCGCTCGGCCCTGGTGCTCGCCGCTCTCGCCGCGGGCACCCTGGCCCTGTCGGGCTGCGTGGCCGCCAAGAACACGCCGGGCAACGCGGCCAAGGGTTCCATCTCCAAGTCGGACCTGAAGTGCGGGGCCGGCACCGGCCAGCAGGCCACCGGAACGCCCATCCAGGTACGGGCCATCACCACCGCCTCCGGAGGGGTGGACTTCTCCTCCTCACCCACCGCCGCCAAGGCCTACTTCGCGTGCCTGAACGCCAACGGGGGCATCAACGGCCACCCGGTGGCCTACCAGGTCGGCGACGACGGGTTCAACCCCACCAAGACCGGCCAGCTGGCCGCGCAGTACGGCGCCGACTCCTCCGTGGTCGCCAATGTGGGCGACTCCGCCTACAGCGGCTGCGGCGTCGCCAACGCCCAGTACGCCAAGGACGGCCTGTACTCGATCACCGGGGTCGGCGTGGCGCAGGAGTGCTTCGAGTCCTCCAACATCGCACCGGTCAACGCCGGCCCGCGGATCAGCTCTATCGGCGCGCTGACGAGCCTGTTCAAGGACGGCAAGGCCGACACGGTCTACCTGACCGGCATCAACACCCAAGCCACCGCCTGGGCCAACGACGGCCTGAAGGCCTACGCGCAGGCCAACGGCATCAAGGTCCTCGGCAGCGACGTCACCGACCCCGGGGAGTCGAACTTCCTGCCGCTGCTCAACAAGATCAAGGCCTCGGGCGCCAAGTCCGTCATCCTGACCTACCCCGGGCCCGACGCCGCCGCGGTGCTCGCGGCCGCAGAGAAGCAGGGGATGAAGGAGGGCATCGCGTGGGCGTGCCCGTCGTCGTGCTACGACGCCCAGTTCGGCGCCCAGGTCGGGGACTACTGGAACGGCCTCACGGTCGACTCCGAGCTGGCGCTGACCGACTCGAACGGCAAGGACAACGAGCTCTGGAAGTCGGTCATGGACGGCTACGCCGCCAGCAGCGCGCCGCGCGACACCTTCAGCCAGGCCGGGTTCCTCGCCGCGAAGATCTTCAGCGACACGCTTATCGAAGCCAAACCAGCCACGTACGATCGGCCGACGGTCAGCAAGATCTTGCTCGGGATCAAGAATTACCACTCGGACCTGGAGTGCGCCCCGTGGTACTTCGGCGAGGCTGGCCAGCACAACGCCGACCACGCCACCCGCATGGCGGTACTCAAGAACGGCGTGTACGAACAGCTCTCGGACTGCTCGCCCAGCAAGGACCTGGGGCTGGCGCCCATCCTCGAGCGGGAGAAGTCGCAGGGCCTGGTCGGGTGAGCGCGGTGCTGCCCTTCCTCGTCTCGGGCGTGGTCATCGGGTCGCTCTACGCGCTGTCCGGCGTCGGGATGCTGGTGCTCTACCGCACCACCGGGGTGCTGAACTTCGCCTACGGGGCGTTGGGGGCCACGGCCGGGATGGCGGCGTGGCAGCTGGTCGAGATGCTGCTGCAGCCTCTGGTCGCGCTCCTACTCGGGGTGCTGGCGGCGGCGGCGCTGTCCCTGCTCTTCGGGGTGGTCGCCGGCCCGGCGCTCGCGCGCACCACCGAGCTGGGCAAGGCCACCGCCACGCTCGGGCTGGCGCTGGCGCTGCTCGGGACGATGTACACAATCTGGAACGACAAGGCGCGCACCCTGCGCCTGGCCACCGACTCGACCGGGTTCGACGCAGGCGGGGCCAGGGTGACCGCGACGCAGGTGCTGTCCCTGGTGCTGGTGGCCGTCGTCGTGGCCGCCACGTCGGTGTTCCTGCAGCGCTCGGGCGCGGGCACGGCGATGCGCGCGCTGGCCGGCGACCGTGAACTCTCGGCGATGCTGGGGGTGCGCGTGCGCCGCGTAGAGCTGATGGCCTGGGCGACCTCCGGAGCCCTCGCGGGGATCTCCGGGCTGCTGCTGGCCGCCCAGACCCAACTGGAGCCGGGGTACCTGACGTTCCTGGTCATCCCGGCGCTGGCCACCGTCGTCGTCGGCCGCCTCGTCTCGCTGCCGGGCACCCTCGTCGGCGGTCTGGTCCTCGGCGTGGGCCAGGCCCTCGTCTCGTACTGGCCCCTGACGTCCTCGCTGGCCAGCGCTACGCCGTTCGTGCTGGCCGTCGTGGCGGTCCTGTACCTGCAACGCCACAAGACCGTGACGATCGAGGTGGCCCGATGAGCACGACCAGTTCCGAGGGGCACCAGCGACCTCACGACGCTGCTACAGCTGCGCGTTCAAGCATCTCAAACCAAACGACCGCCGCGAGCGACGTCGCCACCGAGCCACGCGCGGCGCAACGATGGCAAGCAATGATGACCCCGTCTCGATTGGGCGCCGTCGCGCTCGTAGCAGTATCGCTCGTTGCCGGACCTTCTCTCGCGGGCGCCTTCTGGACACGCATCCTCACCGTATGTGTGATCTACGCGGTCGCGGCAGCGGGCACTGGCCTGCTCTACGGTCGCCTTGGCCTGGTCTCGTTGGGTCAGGTTTCCGTCCTCGGCATCGGCGCGTGGGTCACTCTGCGCGTCGGTCACGCAGGGACGCCCTTCGAGGTAGCCCTTCTCGCCGGCACCGTGGCCAGCGCGGTGGTCGGCGTGGTGGTGGGACTGCCGGCGCTGCGCCTGTCGGGCCTGAACCTCGCAATCGTGACCCTCATGCTCGCCGGCGCCTTCGAGGTCGTGTTTAACATCACCCGCTTCCCGAACGGCGGCTCGGGCCTGCAGGGGCGAGTCAGCTCGGCCCAGGTGGCGCTGCCGCGGACCACGCTGGCCACCAGCGACGCGGCGTACTTCCGCTACGTGGTTCTCTTCGCCGCCGTCATCTTCGCCCTCCTGGCGGCGCACCTCGTGCGCCGACCAGGCAGGGCATGGGCAGCCATCCGCCAGAGCGAGGCGGGGGCGCTGGCCTCGGGGGTCGGCACGGTGCGCTACCGGCTGTGGGCCCTGGCGATCGTCTCAGCAACGACTGGTCTTGCGGGTGGTCTGCTGGCCGGCGTTGACGGCCTCGTGGATCCGGTGACCTTCCCCGCCTCGCAGTCGATTCTGCTGTTCGCCACCGTGCTGGTTGGTGGGGCCTTCTCACTGTGGGGCGCACTCATCGCGGGATTCCTCATCCAGGGCGTTCCGCGCCTGTTGAGCGAGATCGGCGTCAGTGGGAACCTGGTGTTCGTCATCCTCGGGCTGGCCACCGTGCAGGCGATCATCACCAGCCCCGACGGCGCGGCCGGGCAACTGGGGCGGCTCTTTGCGCGGATCGGCGGACGGCCGCGCCCGGGACCGCCGGAGCCGCCGGACGCGCCCGCGGATCGGGGGGCGTCGTGAGTAGCCACGAGCTGGTCGTGCAGGACCTGACAGTGCGCTACGGGGGCGTCACCCCTCTCGATGGAGTCTCGCTCGCATTCCCCGGCGGGGTATGTGGTCTTATCGGCCCCAACGGCGCGGGCAAGACCACCTTCTTCAACGTCGTGTCGGGCTTCGCCCGGGCCGCCACCGGCACCGTCTCGGTGGGCGGAGTGGACCTGCTGCCCCTCTCGCCGGCCCGGCGCGCCCGCAGCGGGCTGCGCCGCACCTTCCAGCAGGAGCAGGTGGTCCACTCCCTCAGCGCGCGCGACAACGTGCTGCTGACCGCCGAGCACACCGGTGCAGGTACCGACGACGTCGACCGGGCGCTGGCCTTCGTCGGACTGGAGGCGCCGTGGCGACGCGGGAGCGCGCTGAGCATGCTCGAGCGCCGGCTGGTCGAGATCGCCAAGACCGTGGTCGGTGCGCCCAGCGTCGTCCTGCTCGACGAGCCCGCCGCAGGCCTGGACGCCGTCGAGACGGTGAGGCTGGCCGAGTTGGTCCGGGCAATCCCACCGGTGTGCGGGGCCCTCGTTGTTCTCATCGATCACGACATGGACCTCGTCGCGGGAGTCTGCGAGACCCTGGCCGTGCTCGACTTCGGCCACCTGGTCGCCCTGGGCCAGACCGCTGACGTGCTGGCCTCTCCGCAAGTTCGCCGGGCCTATCTGGGCACTGCAGACGTGGAAGAGGTGTCATGAGCGACGGCCTGGTCGTGACCGGTCTCACGGTCTCGCGCGGCGGTCGCGAGGTGGTTCACGGGGTTGACCTGGCCGTTCCGCCGGGCGCCGTCACGGCGCTGCTGGGGCCCAACGGGGCGGGCAAGTCCTCCCTCGTGCTGGCCATGGCCGGGGTCTTGACCGCCGATGCCGGGACGGTGGAGCTAGACGGCGACGACCTGACCGGCCGCGACCCCGACCGCGTGCGCGGCGCAGGGCTGGCCACCGTCCCGGAAGGCCACCGGGTGCTGAAGGACCTCACAGTGGCCGACAACCTGCGCACCGCCGCCCTGGTGCTCCCGCGCGCCGAACGCGCCCGGGCCGTTGAGGTGGTGCTCGACCTGTTCGGCGAGCTGACGGTGCTGCAGCAGGCGGTGGCCGGGACGCTGTCCGGGGGACAGCAGCAGATGCTGGCGCTCGGCCAGGCGATGGTCGGCCGTCCGAGCGTCCTTGTCGTGGACGAGATGTCGCTGGGGCTCGCCCCGGTCGTGGTGCGCCGGCTGGGCCCGGCGCTGACGTCCATCGCCGCCGGGGGGGTGGCGGTGCTGCTCATCGAGCAGTTCACGTACGTCGCCCTGGGGCTGGCGCGGGATGCCTATGCCATGGCGCAGGGGCGGGTGGTCCTGCACGAGGACGCCGCGCGCCTGGCGGCGGAGCCCGCGCTGCTAGAGCAGGCCTACAGGCTCGGGGCTGGCGCGGCCTGAGCGGTGCCGGCGGCGCTCGGGGCGAGCACGTCCTCCACGGCGGCGGCCACGCGGAGCAGGTGGTCGTCGCCGTGAGCGCGGCCCTCGACGGAGAGCCCGACCGGCAGCCCGCCAGCGCTCCGACCCGCCGGCACCGAGACGCACGGCAGCCCGGACACCGCGCCGGGACCGGTGTTGCGGGTGACGGTGGCGAAGACCGGGACGGCGCGCCCGTTCAAGACCACCGAGTCGTTCTGACCGACCAGCGGCGGAAGCACCGGGACGGAGGGCCACACCAGGGCGTCGAGCGCCCAGCGTGCGAAGGTCGCGGCGTGGTCGCGCTGCAGGCGCCAGCGCGCCGCCCGGGCGGCGGTGTACTCCTGCGCCGGGACCGGCTGGGCGGCCATGAGCTCGACGAGGGCCCTCACGTCCGGCGAAGCCACCCGCGCGGCCAGGTCGGCTAGCGGGGCGGTGGCGTCGAGGGAGCCCTGCGCGGCCAGGCGTGCGCGCACCAGCCGCGGGGCCTCGTAGAACACCAGCGTCGTCCCCGCCTGCGCACCGACCGCCACGTCGTCGGCCACGTCGACCTCGACCAGGTGCGCGCCGGCAGCCTCCAGCGCCGCGAGCGCGTCGCTCGTCAGGCGCGCCACCTCGGGGTCGAGATCGGCGTGGCGGCTGCGGGGGAGGCCGAGGCGCAGGCCTGCCACCGCCAGGGTGTCAGCCGGGGCGGGGACGTGGGTGACGAGCTCGTCGACGCGCCGGGCATCGGCGACGCTCCACGCGTGCACCCCGACGGTGTCGCGCGTGGTGGACAGGGTGACCATCCCGTCCCCGGGCCAGCGCCCCGTCGAGGGGCGGTAGCCGACGACGCCGCAGAACGACGCCGGGATCGTCACCGACCCCCCCGTGTCGCTGCCGAGGGCGACCGGCACGACGCCGAGCGCGACGCTGGCCGCGCTGCCCCCGCTGGAGCCGCCGGCGCTGCGCGCTGGGTCCGCAGGGTTGCGGGCCGGCCCGTGGGTGGCGTTGTCGCTGGTTATCCCCAAGGCCAGCTCGTGCATGTTGGTCTTGCCGACCACGACCGCCCCGGCGGCCCGGAGCGCGGAGACGGCCCCGGCGTCGGCCTCGACCGGCGCGGACGCCAGCAGGGGGCTGCCCGCGGTGGTCGCCAGACCGCGGACGTCGATGTTGTCCTTGACCGAGATCGCCACCCCACTCAGCGGTCCCTGCGCGGGCTCCTCTCCTGCCGGCTCGGCGAGGCTGGTCCAGGTGCCGTGCGTGGCCGACGTCGCCCGCGCCAGCTCGCGGCTGCGCCCCACCAGCACCGCGCGCTCGGCGGGAGAGCGCGTCGTCCAGTCGTCCAGCGTCATCGCCGGGTGCTCCACCATCGCGTGCCTCCTCGGGCTGCCGTGGGGCGATCGTAGAGCATCAGGTGATCTCGTATACGAAGACCGCGATCGCGATCGCGACCACTACCGCGCCGCGTGACGCTCAGGTCGCGCAGGACGCTGGTGACACAGGCGGTGGCCAGGCGGCGGTCGCTCTGGTCCGCGACGACCACCTCGTCGGTGGCGCTCGAGCGCCCGCGGTGCAGCGGATCGCGGTGGCCGTCACGGTCCCGGCTCGTGCGCCGCGGTGGTGGGTGATGCTCAGGTCGACGCCCATCGCGGTGCGCCCGGGCCCGGCGTGGATCACCGCCGCCCACGAACCGGTCGCCACCACCGGCTCGGCGGAGGCGCGCAGCACACGGACGCCCATCTTGACGTCCAGCGCGCCCAGCACCAGGTCGGGTCGGGGGGGCGGGCGTCAGCAGGTCCACCCCGGGCTCGGGCACCCCGGAAGCGTAGGACCCGGGCCGGCACCGGGAGGACGCCCAGCGGGTGCGAGCCGCCGCGCCCCAGCTGTGCCAGCGGTCGATCTCGACGCGGGCGCTCACCCTGGGGCGCTCGCGGTCCGGGTGGTCGCGGCCGTTGTGGTGCTGCGACAGCCGGTCGACGTCGCGCAGCCCTTCTTCGTCGGTGATCTCCACGACCCGGCCCCGGACGCTGACATGGGTGACGAGCAGCGACAACAGCACGCGCCGGTCGGCGACCATCGCGGCGCGGTGCTCGTCCCCGTCGGGGTGCTCGCCCGACAGCGTGCGGTAGAGGTCTACGAGGCCGTCGACCACCGCGTCGTCCGGCGCGGTGGCTGGCCCCGACAGCTGTGCGTCGCCCTCGACCACGGTCCACGACCAGAAGTCGGGCGAGGTCGCGTGGAGGCTGGGCCGCCGGTCGCGGCGCAGGTTGGCGGTCTTGGCGCGGCCGTTGGTCACCGAGACGCGGACGGTACGCGTGGCTGCGTCCCAGCCGTACGCGACGTTGGACAGCTGCGGCCGTCACGCTCAAGGGTGACGAGCACACCGTGGCTCGTGGTGGCGAGCAGATCGGACCGTCACAGGTCTCGTGGACACGGGTGCACATCGCGCTCGATCGGCCGAGGGTGGCACTGTCGTATACGAAGACGTCCCCGCAGCCGATGGAGGTCCTGCCGTGGTCGAGCCGATCCCCGCGCCGCCAGCGCCGGCCACCGTGCGCGAGACCCACGACGATGGCGGCCTACCGCGCCGCCGTGTGCGACTCCTTCGTGCCGCTGGCGGTCAGCGTCGAGAAGCCCGAGGCCTTCTGGAGCCGGCTGCGCAGCACCACGGCCGGCGGGGTCCTCGTCAGCGAGATCGCCGCGACTCCGCACGCGGTGCACCGCACGCCCGCGCTGATCGAGAGCGCCGGAAGGCGCTTCTACAAGCTCAGCCTCCAGCTGGCGGGTACCTCCATGCTCGTCCAGGACGACCGCGAGACCCTGCTGCTCCCCGGCGAGATGGCCCTCTACGACAGCCACCGCCCCTACACCCTGGTGCACGGCTCCACCTCCGCTCGATCGTGCTGATGGTCGACCAGCAGGCGCTGGGGCTGCCGCGCCGAAGCGGTCGCACAGCTGACGGCCGTGCGCCTGGACGGCCCGGTGGGTTCCGTGGCCGCGCCGTTCCTGGCCGACGTGGCCGCCCGTCTCCACGAGGTGCCGCATCCGGCCTCGAACCTCAAGCGGCTGACCCTCGAGCTGGGCGGCAAGGCTCCATCGATCATCTGCGCCGACGCCGACGTGGACTCCGCGGTGGCCGGGAACATCTCCGGCAGCATGCTCAACAGCGGCCAGGTGTGCGCGGCCTACACCCGCTTCTACGTGCACTCCTCGCGCCACGACGAGTTCGTGGAGAAGATGGCCGCCGGCATCGCCGGGGCTTTCCGCCCGCCCCGGCTCGGAGGAGTCCACCGTCGTGGGCACGCTCGTCTCGGCCGAGCACCTGGCGCACGTCGAGCGCCTGGTGGCCACTGGCAGCGAGCAGGGCGCTCAGCTGGTCACCGGCGGCCGCCGCATCGACCGGTAGGGCTGGTTCTTCGAGCCGACCCTGCTCGACGGGGTACGCGACGAGATGTCGATCATGACCGAGGAGGTCTTTGGACCCGTCCACGCCGTCACCCGCCCGCGCCAACGACACCCCCTACGGGCTGGCGGCCTCGGTCTGGACCAGGGACATCGCCACCTCCCAGCGCTGGCGGACGGTATCAAGGCTGGCGCGGTGTTCGTGAACATGCCGCCGATCCCCGACGCCGCGGCGCCGTGGGGCGGGTACAAGCAGTCCGGGTGGGGTCGGTCGATGGGCCCGCAGGCGATCGACGCGTACACCGAGACCAAGGCGGTCTGGCTGCTACTACGGCGGGCTGAGGTCGCCGGCGCGCCGGTCAACCCGGGCGGCCCTGCTCGTCCCCCGGGCGTCCTGGGCCTCCAGGACTCTGGCGAGGGTGCGGCGGCGGTGCTCGCGTGCGGCGCGCTCGACGTCGTCGGGGTCCGCACGGGAGGCGATGAGGTCGATGATCGCCTCGTGCTCCTCGACCGACGGGGCCGCGCGCTCGGGCACGAAGGAGAACACCGACGAGCGCAGCGTGGCGAGGCGCGCCCAGCCTCGGTCGACGAGGTCGAGCAGGTGGGGGTTGGGGCAGGCCGAGGCCAGGGTGCGGTGCAGCTGCTGGTTGAGGTCGGAGTGCCGCAGCGGGTCCAGGTCGGCTAGGCCCGCGCGCATCCGCGTGTTGAGGGAACGGGCGCGGGCGATCGCGGCTTCGTCGAGCAGCGGGGCAGAGGCCCCGGTCGCCGCCGCCTCGACGACGGCCAGGGTCTCCACGGTCCAGCGGTACTCCACCGGGTCCAGCCCGCGCACCGTCGCCCCCACGTGGCGGGTGACGTTCACCAGGTGCTCCGCCTCCAGGCGGCGAACGGCCTCGCGCACCGGCACCGTCGAGACGCCGAGCTCGCGCGCCAGGCTTCCCAGGACGAGCCGGTAGCCGGGCGTGTAGGTGCGGTCGAGGATGCGCGCGCGGATCACCTGGTGGGCGAGATCGACCTTGGAGCCGTCGCGCGGGGGGCCCCCGTCCGGGGCGGCCGTCGGTGTGGTCACCCGCGAATTGTGCCCCATCGGCGGTCGTATACCTTTTCCTGCAGCGCGACGACGCGCGCTGGCACCGCAGAGAGGTGGCAAGGCTGTGCAGTTCCACCACCACGGATACGTCTCCGGCGACCCCCGGGTGCTGCCGGCGGCCGGCACCGGGCTCGACCGCCCCGACGACCTGCCGGACGTGGTCGACGTCCTCGTCGTCGGGACCGGCCCGGCGGGCATGATCACCGCTGCCCAGCTCTCGCAGTTCCCCGGGGTGACCACGAGGATCGTCGACCAGCGCGACGGCAGGCTCAAGGTGGGCCGGGCCGACGGCATCCAGGCGCGCAGCGTCGAGACCTTCCAGGCCTTCGGCTTCGCGGAACGCATCATCGCCGAGGCGTACCGCATCACCGAGATGGCGTTCTGGAAGCCGGACCCCTCCGACACCTCCGTGATCGTCCGCGCCGCGCTCACCCCTGACGACCCGACCGGGATCAGCGAGTTCCCGCACCTCATCGTCAACCAGGCGCGGGTGCTGGACCACCTCGCCGAGGTGATGGCGCACTCACCGGCCCGGATGGCGCCCGACTACGGCTACGAGTTCCGCCACCTCGTCGTCACCGGTGACGACGAGCACCCCGTCACCGTCACGCTGGTCCGCACGGCGGGGGAGCGCTCGGGCCAGACGGTGACGGTGCGGGCCAGGTACGTCGTCGGTGCGGACGGCGCGCGCAGCCGCGTGCGGACGGCGATCGGCGCCTCGATGACCGGCGACCAGGCCAACCACGCCTGGGGCGTCATGGACGTGCTCGCCGTAACGGACTTCCCCGACATCCGGCGCAAGTGCGCCATCGCCTCCGGCAGCGGCGGCAGCATCCTGCTCATCCCCCGCGAGGGCGGGCACCTCTTCCGCATGTACGTCGACCTGGGCGACGTGCCGCAGGGTGACGCCGGCGCCGTGCGCGCCACGAGCCTGGAGCAGATCATTGCTAGGGCGCAGGAGATCCTGCACCCGTACAGCCTCGACGTCCGGGATGTCGCCTGGCACAGCGTCTACGAGGTCGGCCACCGGCTGACCGACCGCTTCGACGACGTGCTCCCCGAGGAGGCCGGGGAGCGCGCGCCGCGGGTGTTCATCACCGGCGACGCCTGCCACACGCACAGCGCGAAGGCCGGGCAGGGCATGAATGTCTCCCTGCAGGACGGCTTCAACATCGGCTGGAAGCTCGGGCACGTGCTGGAGGGGCGCAGCCCGGAGGAGCTGCTCGCCACGTACTCCGTGGAGCGGCAGGTGGTCGCCAAGAACCTCATCGACTTCGACAGGGAGTGGTCGACGCTCATGGCCAAAAAGCCCGAGGACTTCGACGACCCGTCGGAGCTGGAGGACTTCTACGCGTCGACTATGGAGTTCCCGGCCGGTTTCATGACGGAGTACGCGCCCTCGATGATCACGGCCGAGCCGGTCCACCAAGACCTCGCGACGGGGTTCCCGATCGGCAGGCGCTTCACGTCCGCGCTGGTCGTGCGCGTCTGCGACGGCAACCCCGTGCACCTCGGCCACCACGCCAGGGCCGACGGCCGCTGGCGCCTCTACGTCTTCGCCGACCGGGCGGGTTCGGGGGAGGTCTCGGGCGTGGGGGAGCTGGCGCGGTGGCTCGCCGAGGCTGCCGACTCACCGCTGGCCGCGACCCCGCCCGGCGCCGACACGGACGCTTGGTTCGACGTCAAGGTGGTCTACCAGCAGGACCACGCGGGGATCACGATCACGGACGTGCCAGCGGTGTTCAGGCCGCTGAGCGGCCCGTTCCGCCTCGTCGACCACGAGAAGGTGTACGCAGTGGACCCGGGGGCCGACGTCTTCGACGCGCGCGGCGTGGACCGCGGCGGGGCCGTCGTGGTGGTACGCCCGGACCAGTACGTGGCCCACGTGCTGCCGCTGGACGCGCACGCGGAGCTGGCGTCGTTCTTCGCCGGCGTCCTGACGGCGGCGCCGGTGGCCATCGGACCAGGAGCCTGACGCGGACCTGCCGCGCCGAGGCTGCCTGGACCGACCGACCGACCGTCCTTCCGCCCGCCGTTGCCGCAGCACCGTGGATCGTATACGGTCTGGCTCGTGAATCCTCGCGGCGGCCGGCCACGGGATCCCCGGGCGCTGGAGGGCGAAGACGTGGCGGACACGGCGGACCTGGACGAGCGCGGTGACGGCATGAGCGCTCCGGACGTGGCTGCGATCAGCGACCTGCTGGGCAGGCGCCCGGGCAAGGTGGTCGCCGTCCACCTCAGCTACCCGTCCCGGGCCGCGCAGCGCGGGCGGGCGCCGGAGCACCCGTCGTATTTCCTCAAGCCCACCAGCTCGCTGGCGGTCGGCGGCGGGTCGGTGCGACGCCCCGCGAACGCCGAGCTGCTCGCCTTCGAGGGCGAGATCGCCCTGGTGATGGGCCGCGACGTGCGCCGTGTCGACGCCCGCGAGGGCTGGTCCGCGGTGGCCGCCGTGACCGCCGCGAACGACCTGGGCCTGTACGACCTGCGCGCGGCCGACCGCGGCTCGAACGTACGCTCCAAGGGCGGTGACGGGTTCACCCCGATCGGCCCGACGCTCCTCCCCGCCGCGGGTCTCGACCCCGCCGGCCTGCGCGTGCGCACCTGGCTCGACGGCGAGCTGGTCCAGGAGGACACCACGGCCGACCTGCTCTTCTCCTTCGGGCAGGTCGTCGCCGACCTCTCCGAGATGCTCACCCTGGAGGCCGGTGACGTGATCCTCACCGGCACCCCGGCCGGAGCGTCCGTCGCGGTGCCGGGCCAGGTCGTCGAGGTCGAGGTCGACGCCCCCGCTCAGCCGGGCTCGCCCACCACCGGACGCTTGGTCACCCGCGTCGTGGAGGGGCTGGGCGTCGGCCACCACGGTGCCGCGCCGGCGGCGGACGACGCCCAGCGCGTTGAGGCGTGGGGGAGCGCCGCAGCCGCCGGGCTAACGCAGACCGACGTCGCGGGCGAGGAGCCCTTCGTCCTGACCGAGACCCGCCGCGCGGCGATCAACGCGGTCGCAGTGGCCACGCTGAGCTCGCAGCTGCGCTCGCGCGGATTCGACGACGTCTCGGTCGACGGGGTGCGTCCCATCCGGCCCGGCCAGCGCCTGCTCGGGGTGGCGCGCACGCTGCGCTACGTGCCGTTCCGCAAGGACCTGTTCGCCACCCACGGCGGGGGTTACAACGCCCAGAAGCGCGTGGTCGACGGGTTGCGACCCGGCGACGTCCTCGTGATGGAGGCCAGGGGTGAGACGGGCACCGGCACCCTCGGCGACCTGCTGGCGCTGCGCGCGGCGACCCTCGGGGCCGGCGGCGTGGTCACCGATGGCGGCGTCCGGGACGTCGCGGCCCTCTCGGCGATGGACCTGCCGATCTACCACGCCGGAGCCCACCCGTCGGTGCTCGGCCGGCGCCACGTGCCCTGGGACGTCGACGTCACGATCGCCTGCGGCGGGACGACCGTGCAGCCCGGCGACGTGGTGGTCGGCGACGACGACGGCGTGCTAGTCATCCCCCCGCACCTCGTGGACGAGGTGGTGGCCGCGGCGACCGAGCAGGAGCGGGCCGAGACCTTCATCGCCGAGATGGTCGCCGCCGGCGAGGGCGTCGAGGGGCTGTACCCGGTGGGCCCCGCCTGGCGCGAGCGCTACGAGGCCTGGTGCGCGCAGCGCGCCGACGACCCGACCGAGAGGCCCCGATGAGGTTCCGCTCCGACCCGCGCCGCATCACCGGCTCGATTGCCCCGGTGATGACCCCCTTCACCGTCGACGGCGCGGTGGACCACGCCTCGCTTGCCAACCTGGTGCGCTGGCAGATCGCTAACGGCTCCGCCGGCATCTCCATCGGCGGCTCGACCGGCGAGCCGAGCGCGCAGACCGTCGCGGAGAGGGCCGCAGCCATCCGCACCTGCTCGGCCACCGTCGATGACGCGGTGCCTTTCGTGCCCGGCACCGGCTCGGCCAAGCTCGACGAGACCCTCGAACTGACCGCCGCTGCCGACGAGGCCGGCGCCGACGCCGTGCTCATCATCACCCCCTACTACGCGCGGCCCACCCAGGAGGCGCTGCACAGCTGGTATTCCACGGTGGCCGCGGAGTTCCCGCACCTACCGGTGCTGGCCTACAACGTGCCGAGCCGCACCGCGGTGGACCTCGCCCCGGAGACCGTGGCCCGGCTGTTCCGCGACGTGGACAACTTCGTCGGCATCAAGGAGACGACGAAGGAATTCGAGCACTTCTCGCGCGTGATCCACCTCTGCGGACCGGAGCTGGTGGTCTGGAGCGGCATCGAGCTGCTGTGCCTGCCGCTGCTGGCGATCGGTGGCGCCGGCTACGTCAGCGCGACGGCGAACATCGCCCCGCGCGCCCACGCCGAGATGTACGACGCCTGGACCAGCGGCGACGTCGCCCGCGCCCGCGAGATCCACTACGCGCTGCACCCGCTGGTGGACCTGCTCTTCGTCGAGACCAACCCCGCGCCGGGCAAGTGGGTGCTCGCCCAGCGCGGGCTGATCGCCAGCGACCACGTGCGCCCGCCGTTGATCACCCCCACGCCCGCCGGGCTGGAGCGCATCACCGCCCTCATGGAGGCCGGCGAGCAGATGCTGACCCCCGTCACCGACGACCACCGGATCGGAGCCACCCCACGATGACCGGTATGACGACCGAGGCCGCAGAGCAGGCAGCGCGCAGCGGCGAGATCCCCGAGAAGCACACCCCGGAGGACCTCCCCACCACCCTCCAGCACTACATCGGCGGCGCGTTCGTCGACAGCACCGGGGGGCAGACCTTCGAGGTGCTGGAGCCGGTGACCAACAGCGTCTACGCCACCGCGGCCGCCGGGCAGGCCGCCGACGTCGACGCCGCGGTGGCCGCCGCGACGACGGCGTTCACCACCGGCCCCTGGCCGCGGGCCAAAGCCCGGGAGCGCTCCCGAGTGCTGCACGCGATCGCCGACGTCGTCGAGTCGCGCGACGCGCGCCTGGCGGAGCTTGAGTGCTTCGACTCCGGGCTGCCCATCACCCAGGCGCTGGGGCAGGCGAAGCGGGCGGCGGAGAATTTCCGCTTCTTCGCCGACCTGGTCGTTGCCCAGGCCGACGACGCCTACCAGGTGCCGGGCGCGCAGATCAACTACGTCAACCGCAAGCCCGTGGGGGTGGCCGGGCTGATCACCCCGTGGAACACCCCGTTCATGCTGGAGAGCTGGAAGCTGGCCCCCGCGCTGGCCTCGGGGTGCACCGTGGTGCTCAAGCCCGCGGAGTTCACCCCGCTCTCGGCGAGCCTGTGGGCGGGCATCTTTGCCGAGGCCGGGCTGCCCGAGGGGGTGTTCAACCTCGTCAACGGCCTGGGCGAGGACGCCGGCGCCGCGTTGGTCGAGCACCCCGGGGTGCCGTTGATCTCCTTCACCGGCGAGACCACCACCGGACAGCTGATCTTCCGCAACGCCTCGGAGCACCTCAAGGGGCTGTCCATGGAGTTGGGTGGCAAGTCCCCCGCGGTGGTCTTCGCCGACGCCGACCTCGAGGCGGCCATCGACTCCACGCTGTTCGGGGTGTTCTCCCTCAACGGGGAGCGCTGCACCGCCGGCAGCCGCATCCTCGTCGAGCGCGCCATCTACAACGACTTCCTCGAGCGCTACGCCGAGCGTGCGCGCAGCATCGTCGTCGGCGACCCGCACGACCCCGCCACCGAGGTGGGCGCGCTCGTCCACCCCGAGCACCACGAGAAGGTCATGTCCTACGTGGAGCTCGGCAGGTCCGAGGGCCGTCTGCTCGCCGGCGGTGGACGCCCCCCGGGGCTCGAGCACGGCAACTACGTACAGCCCACCGTCTTCGCCGACGTCGCGCCCGACGCGCGGATCTTCCAGGAGGAGATCTTCGGGCCGGTCGTAGCCATCACGCCCTTCGACTCCGACGAGGAGGCGCTCGAGCTCGCCAACGCCGTGCGTTACGGGCTCGCGGCGTACGTGTGGACCTCCGACCTCACGCGGGCCCACACCTTCGCCCAGTCAATCGAGGCGGGGATGGTGTGGCTCAACAGCCACAACGTCCGTGACCTCCGGACCCCGTTCGGCGGGGTGAAGGCCTCCGGGCTGGGTCAGGAGGGCGGGTACCGCTCCCTGGACTTCTACTCCGAGCAGCAGGCGGTGCACGTCAGCCTCGGACCGGTGCACACCCCCCGCTTCGGCACCACCCCCCGGAAGGACGCCCCATGACACCCTCGCCCGCCGACGCCCAGTCCGCCGGTGCGCCCACCGGCGCCACCGCCGGGCTGACCCCGCCCGACGTGGTCCGCTGCGCCTACGCCGAGCTGGTGGTCACCGACCTCGAGGCCTCGCGATGGTTCTACACCGGGCTGCTGGGCCTGGTGGTGACCGCCGAGACGAAGGACGCGCTGTACCTGCGCTCCTTCGAGGACTACCTGCACCACTGCCTGGTGGTGCGCCAGGGCCCGGTGGCCGCGTGCGCCAAGCTCGCCTACCGCCTCCGCTCGGCGGCGGAGCTGGACCGTGCCCAGGCGTACCTGGAGGCCGTCGGGGCCACAGTGCGCCGGGTCCCGGCCGGCACGACCCTGGGCATCGGCGAGGCGGTGCAGGCGCTCGACCCCCTGGGGTTCCCCGTGGAGTTCTTCTACGAGGCCGAGCACGTCGAGCGCTTCACCCAGCGCTACGACCTGCACGGCGCCGGGGCGATCACCCGCTTCGACCACTTCAACGTCGTCGTCCCCGACGTGCCGGCCGGCACCCGGTACTACCAGGGCCTGGGCTTCCGCGTCTCGGAGGACATCCGCGACGACGAGGGCACGGTCTACGCCTCCTGGCTGCACCGCAAGGCCACCGTCCACGACGTGGCCCTGACCGGTGGTGACGGCCCGCGGCTGCACCACGTGGCGTTCTCCACCCACGAGCGCAGCCAGATCCTGCACCTGTGCGACCACCTGGGGGCGGTGCGCAGGTCCGACCAGATCGAGCGGGGGCCGGGGCGCCACGGGGTGACCAACGCGTTCTACCTCTACCTGCTGGACCCGGACGGGCACCGCATCGAGATCTACACCCACGACTACTACACCGGCGACCCCGACAACCCCCTGATCACCTGGGACGTGCACGACAACCAGCGCCGGGACTTCTGGGGAAGCCCGGTGGTGCCGTCCTGGTACACCGAGGCGTCCACCGTCCTCGACCTCGACGGCGAGCCGGTGCCGCTGGTCGAGCGCACCGAGCAGCGCGAGGCCGAGGTGACCGTCGGCGCCGACGGCTTCTCCCTGAACCGCTCCGCAGAGGGCGGCGAGGGCAAGATCGGCCAGCAGGTCTGAGCAGCCGCGGCGCCGCCCGGGGCGTCCTGGAGCCGGCTGCGCAGCACCACGGCCGGCGGGGTGCTAGCCCTCCCGCACGTCCAGGTCGGCGTCCGCCAGGCGTTCGCCGAGCGCGTCCTATGACCCGTCGCGCTGGAGATCCGGGCCAGCGCACCCGGCGAGAGGGAGATCACGAGCGCGAGCAGCTCGTGAGAATGGGAGGGCTCGCGCTGCACCAGCAGATCAGCGCGCACACTGGCACGCGGGTGTACTTCTGCGACGCCCACAGCCCGTGACAGCGCGGTAGCAACGAGAACATGAACGGGCTGCTGCGCGACTACTTCCGACCTGTACGAGATCACCCCCGAGGAGCTGGCGCGGGTCGCCGAAGAGATCAACCACCGGCCCCGCAAGACCGTCGGCTGGGCCCGGCCAGCGGACCTGCTCGCCGACGAGACCGCGGCGGTGAGCGCCTGATCTTCGCTCATCCCCAGAAGATGGCAGCCCTGACCGGATGGCTCATGCAGGACCGCGCAGTCGGCATGCTCGGCGCGATCTGCGCCGCAGTAGACCCCAACGCACACGGCGGCGAGTACTACGGACCGATGGGCTCGAGGTCGCCGGGCTTCGGGCTGAAGTCGCGCATGGCGGGACTCCTGGACTTCTCGACGACAGCAGTGGCGGCGACCACACTGCTGCGCCACGGCAGCCCGGGAGTAGGACGCACACGCACGGCACTTGACTTCCCGAACGATCGGTCAGGTAGTGTGACGGTCATCACGACCACGATCGCTACCTGCCGGAGGCACGACCAATGACGGTCACCGCGCCGAAGCGTGCGAGCCTCTCGTTCGACGAGTGGGAGCACCAGATCTGCAGCACCTTCGTGCCACTGCAGGCAC
>JAABUV010001367.1_pt1 | contig 35393 bp, 55 predicted proteins | sample 5559971 | NCBI WGS metagenome assembly JAABUV01 (sample SAMN10711881, study PRJNA513362) | rock metagenome | isolation source: Antarctica rocks | place: Antarctica: Victoria Land, Knobhead nord | collected 2015-12-19
CCCGCCACCAAAAGCAGCTTGGACGTCTAACAACGGCCTCCCAAGTGTGAAATTGGCTGCGGAGCGGCAAACGGGGCTGAAATCGGCGATGTCGCGCTCAACTGTGGTTCTCAATAACCCCCCTCTATAAGCGGCGGACCGCCAGGCTTGCCCTGTGATGCCCCTTTCGATGTCTACAGTGTACCTCCACTGGAGGTACACTGGACTGCTCACAAACACGGTCCTGGGACTGTAGCAGCCCAGCGGCCAAGTGCACAGCGGTAATCTGGGCAGCACCTGGGCCCAAGTTGGCTGCTACTCTGTCGGAATGCCAGCTTATTACATCACGTGTTGTGTTGCAGAGCGCCCGTGTCAACCTTCGCTTGGATAAAGTCTGGTTCTGCTAACTTGAACGGGACTTGCTGGCAATCTTCAACTTTGCGCAGATGGAGTTTGAGACAGGTGCGCATACACTGCTAGCAAGGTGCGGCCCTGAAGCTGTGTCGTACCTCCTCGTTGCTCAGTGTATGCTGTGCATACAGTTGATGACTCGTTGGCATGCACTCGTAATAAGGTTGTGCAGCTTATGGGTGGGTGCCTGGTGTGGGCTGTGCGCATCTTGACTGCCGGTTCTAAGAACAGTGAATTCACTCCGCAGTTGCACAAGAAAAGCAGTTATATCCGTGTGCACATTGGCTTGCACGAAGACTGCGCACGCAGTTGAGGAGTTGCAGGTCAGGCCTCCTGTACAAGCTGCAGGGACCCGGACGCCACGCTGCAGCACTGGCCGCGCAGGGAGATGGCCGCCCGTCCGGCAGGCAGCACCCAGCAGCCGCGCTCCACACCGGGCCATGCTCCAGCTGCTGACGGCGCTGGCCGCGGTGGCTGCCTGCCTCGCTGCCACCGAATGCCAGCGCTCAGCCCTTGCAGCTTTGCTGCGGGCGCTCGCTGCCGTGATCAGCGCCTGCAAAGGCGCGTGTGCAGCTGTGCCCCACCTGACAGCTTCACCACACTGCAGGCTGTGAGCGAGCGCCTACCCAGCCTGTGTGCGCGCGCAGTCAAGCCGTGGCCTCTCTTCCCAACAACAGCAGACGCTAGGACGCTGGCTGCGACCGAGCGCCACAGCATCCAGCTGCAAGGAGAGCTTGCGCGCGGCGTGCATAGCAAAGTACATTTGGGTGAGCCCGACATGCCTGAGCTCTGTCCTGTGGCACAAGCTTGACGTGCCTTCCGCCAGCTGCACCCGACGCTCCCAGGGACCTCACACCCTGTGTTTTTATTCGCGCAGGGCTCTGCTGCGGCCTGGTATATGCTATGGTGTGGCTGGTGGTGTGGCTTGATGGGCTCCCGACGGTTTATAACAGGGAAGTGATCGCGTCCGAGGGCACGCCGTCCATCCTCTGCCATCCCAGCATAATGTGCCCGGCGGGCGCTCTTGCTTCCCTGTCCGCACCAAGCTCTCTTCGTCCGCAGACCACAGCCTCCTCAGCGGATGCCATGATGCGCCCTTTGTACTATGAGCCGTCACTGTTGTTTGTGTTGCATTAGCGCTGCCGTGATCCACACAGCGCACCTGTGCATGGTACTTGCATATGAGCCGAGGGCTAGGCCAACCTCACGTCTTCTTTTTGTGCAACAGCCTGCGCTTGTGGTGTGGCAGGCTCCAGGCTGCCGCCAAGGCAGGCAATGCAGGCAATGCTTCCAGCGTCATGGGCACGCATGCAAGCAGCCTGGCAGTCGCAGGGCAGCAGGAGTGTCTGCTACCATTTCGGCTGATGGGTTGCTGCGCTGCAGGTGCTTGTCCACGCCGTGTTCATCGACCATGAGTACGATGGCGCTGCGCTGCCGCATGTGGCCTTCTCGCTTATGTCTCATGATGGCAAGACACAGGTGCAGCCCTTCTGCAAGGCCGGAGCCTGCACGACACCCGCACAGGCGCACAATGGTGCCAGCGTATTGTGTGCGCTGGGCAGCTCCGCGCTAGCTCCTTTGCGCCATGCCTTGGCTCAGCTGAGGTGCTTGGGGGCTGCGCGAGCGAGCCGCCTTGAAGGGATCGGGTGCATGCCCAAGGGGCGCTGCGAAGCGACCTGTATTGCCAGACTTGTTTGTTTTTCAACGAGCTCGAGCCAGGAGTGTAGGCTGGTTGTCCTGGGCACCCACAACGCCCACCGGCTGCCCAAACAGTGGCGTGAACGTGGCCGCTGCGCAGAGCGTGCAACGAGGGCACTCAGGGGTGCACCCGCGGCTTTAGCGGCGGTGTCTGCAGCTGGCATGCTGTTCTAGCCGGTGTGGCAGGCGCCTATCAGGAGATCGAGGAAGAGCGTTAAGCGTAGCTGCCAGCCTCCCCCTCGCGGTCATCTATACAACCGCGGCCACCATTGGGATGGACCTGCATGATCGATTGCAGCTGTCACTGCCTCACACTCGGCTGGACCTTTGCAGGCTGGCGCGGCCCCAGCCACGCGTCCGACGGCAAGCCGCCTGAGGTCTTCGCGCCGCCACGCGCGTACGGCTTTGTCAATGCTGTTGCGAGGCGGCGCGGCCCTCCCACCATCAGCGCCGCGCTCAGGGCTGTCAAGTGGACATCGCACTTGCACGTTCCTTGCTGCGCTGCGGTCAACGCCGTAGCGTGCTGGTTGGTGTTACATGCAGGTAAAAGACCCGCACTTCTGGCACTGCCATTCTCTGCCCAGGCTGCATGAAACCAGTGCAAGAGAGGACGCAGAGTGGCGTGGCGCGACGGGCTGACGCCGAGGCTGGGCAGGTGCACGGGGACCTTGCGTCAAGCAACGTGCTGCTCATCCGGAGGGGTGCCCGTGGCGTGTGCGGGAATGCTGAGAATGGGGCGGCTGCGAGCGAAGGCGCGCCTCCTGCAGCGAGCAGGGCCTAGCACGCAGCGGTTTGCTGTTCCGTGCCTCCTGGGCTACCTCAGTGCTGCGGCATGGAGTCTATGCACAGAGCTTGCGCGTAGCTTTGCCACCCGCAGCCATTATGCAGTGGGGATGAAACTCATACGTTGATGTGTGATCCAACCACCGCTGCCTCGGCGCCTGCTGCCTGCCAGCAGCACGCAGCCCTGCGGGGGCCCGGACCCTTGCCTGAAGATGCGCGGGCGGCTGGCGCACCCCCGGGGCCAGGGGGGCGCGAGCCCTGTCGCGCGGCCATGCGCCGACCGCCAGCCGCCTCTGCTCAGGTGGCGGACTCCGGGTGCTCGCACAGAGGCGCACTCGCGACCGCCACCGTCAAGCCAGGGCGGCGCGGCGCGTTCGCCTACCAGGCGCCCGAGGTGCTGGCGCACGGCATGCTCAGCCCCGCTGCCAATTGCTACGCGTTCGGCGTGCTGCCGTGCGAGATGCTGACGGGCGCAGGCGCGCCCTGGCTGCCCGGGGTTGTGCGACGGAGTGCGACACGCTTAGGCATTCATTTGTCTGGTGCCAAGCACACAACCCTGATGGCCTGACGCCGTCTCCGCACTGTTGAGCGCCAGATGTTCAAAGGTTACAGCTCCATGCTTGGGTGGAGGGCCGCGGCGCAGTCACCTGGCTGCTGGCAGCTGCGGCTGGGGTCCTTGGCTGGCGCCATAAGCCGGTCAAAGGCGCGTGCGCACGGGGCTAGTTCATGTCTGGGCTGGCGGCGACACTGCATGCCCTGCTGTGGCTTCTGGCGAGTTCTACCGCATTGACGCGCTCTCGCTGCCAGTTGCCTGCAGTGTATACACAGCTGGAACCTAGAATGTGCGATAAGGAGACATTGGCTGATGCCAGCAAGCAGACAGGGCGCAGGTAAGATGTGTCTTGCGCGGCGGGGCGCGCCGCAGGTGCCGTACGCGGGCCTGAGCGAGGGCGGCGCGCGGCTGCGCAAGCTGCTGGTAGGGGCAGGCCTGCCTCTGCCGCTGCCTGTCGGGAGTCCGCCGGCGCTGGCCGCGTGCTGCTGGCGGCGTGCCTGGCGGACGAGCGCGCGCAGCGCCCAGCCGCGAGCACGATCGTGGCCGAGCTACGTGCGGCGCTGGGAGCCACCTGGGTGGCGTCCTGCTGTGGGCGCGGCCCGCCTTCTGCTACGCGCCCTCAGTCTGCGTGCATACTCTGTTGTCATGGCAGTGTGGCCTGGGCGAAGCTTGCAGGACAGGTGACCCATGTGTGCGCAACGCACACATGCTGCTGTCGCCTGGAGGCGCCAAGATATTTAATATGAGCGATGCGTATGAGATAAAAGTGGCGAAGTCACCACGCCGTGCATGCAGTGCGATTGGCGTCTACAACCGTGAACGAGCCAGCCACTATACGCACATGTACTCTGAGAAGACTGCAGGGTGTGGTCACATGGCTTGTGCTCTCAGGCTGTCCTGCAACCCTGCTCTGCTTCTGATGTCTGGCAGGCGCATTTGGTGTTTTCTGCATCTCCTTGCATCGCTTTTGGGGCGCTGCTGGCCGTTGGTGGTGGTCTGGTCCAGGTCACGCGCCAGCACGCTTGTATGCGCAGGCTCTTCGTGGCCATGGACATGCTGTATGCATTGCTTTGCCTGTTGCCTCATGTCCCAAAGGCTTGATTGTTGTAGCACAAATGCAGCAACCCGCTGGTCGCCTTTGGCCTATGGCTTTGCTGTGTGCAACCCTGTCAGGCGGCTCAGTGCGTAGCTTATGGGTTGAGCAAGAAGTGGACCACCCATCTATATAGGTTGTTGTTGCTGGAGGGTCCCGGTCTGGCCGGGACTGAGCAATGAGGCTGAATAAGCCTTTGTCAGAGCAGCGGCGGCATGGTTGCATGCCGCCGACCTGTACAGTGCGCTCCAGCCACATCTGTTGAGCAGGCTGCCGCAATATCCTGAGTTAATATAGGGGCGTGAGTGCGTGCCGGCCAGTGCACCACCTGTGAGAACAAGCGGCCATGCCATCATATCGTTGCATTGACGCGTACACAGCATAAGCGCTCATAGCCCGCTCATAGCCTGCACCACGCTCACTTGCCCTGTCGCCTGCCATCATGACACGGAGATAGTGAACCCTTCACAGCCACCCCGCGCACTGCACCACAGCCCCTACAGCACCCTGCTGCTAGCGTTTTATTCAATCACAAATCCGAAATAGCGCCTGAGAGGCCCATCAGGCACATGGCACAAGGCAGCAAGTATAATTGCACGCAGTCTACTCTTGGCATCTTAGGGCCTGCATGTACATGCGTGTTGGCACGTGAGCGCTCCAAAGCTCGTCACCAGTCAGCAGCCAGAAGCATATCATACCGTCTAAAACTGGAAATGGCATAAAGCGCAACGGCAGTGCGCCGGCCATCAGGAGCACGGCAGCACTTGCACAGGACAACCCAAAGCAGAAGCTGATATCGTGAGCACAAATCACCACACTGTTCACGTACATGTGCACATGATGGCTGGCTCGTGCACAGCTTTACGCGCCAACCGCACTGCCGTAGCAGCACGGCATGGGGCTTCCACAGTTTTCCATACAGACACAAACACAGACTGTGCTCAACTTACGCGATATACCTTGGCGCCTCCAGCGACAGCAGCTTGCCTGGGCTGCGAGCTCGGACCAGGTAGCACGGCCATAGCGATGGGGTGCGCACGCAGATTGAGGCGCCTAGCAGAAGCCGGGCCGCGCCCTCAGCAGGTTGCCGCCCCAGGAGGCCCCCAGCGCCGTACGCAGGTCAGCCACAATCGCGCTCGCGACCGGCCGCTGCGCCGGCTCGACCGCCAGGCACGCCGCCAGCAGCGCGGCCAGCGCCGGCGGACACCCGACAGGCGGCGGCAGGCCCGCACCGTCCAGCAGCTTGCGCAGCCGCACATCGGCATCGCTCAGCCCCGCGAACGGCACCTGCGGCGCGCCCCGCGCATCACCATTAATGCCGTCCGCTTGCTTACACCAGCTTAACCTCATTCTGTGTGTTTGTGCGCCCCGGCTGCAAGCCAAAGCAGGCACTGCGCGCTCATGCGCCTCTGGACAACGTGTAGCAAGGGTGGCTGCGGGGCATGCAGTGGCGCCGCCAGCCCAGACACAACCAGCCACATGCGCATGCGCCTTTGAGGCGGCGCGGGCGTATCCTGACAGAGACCCCAGGGATCAGGCTGCCAGCAGCCTGGCTACACCGCAGCAACCTGCCGCATCTCAGCATCGAAGTACGAGGCTGCCCTCTCTGGCGCCGGTAGTCCTCTACATCTACCATTGGTGTTTGCGCCTGGCGCCAGCAGCATTCCAAGCCAGCCGCGCATGCGACCCGCAGCAGCCAGGGCGCGCCTGCGCCGTCAGCATCTCCCACAGCAGCACGCCGAACGCGTAGCAGTCGGCGGCAGGGCTGAGCACGCGCCGCGCCAGCACCTCCGGCGCCTGGTAGGCGAGCGCGCCGCGCACTGTCTCGACGGTGACGCTGGCAAGCACCGCTCGCTCTGTGCAGCCAAAGTCCGCCACCTGCGTGCAGAGGCGCGCGATTGGCGCACGGCTGCGCGACAGGGCTCGTGCGCCTCTGGGGCCGGTGCATGCGCCAGCTGCCGCCGGCGGGTCACCAGGCAAGGATCGCAGGGTTTCCAAAGCTGTGTGGTGCTGGCAGGCAGGAAGCGCTCACTCGCGGTGCTTAGATGCAGGGCTCCTACGCTTGCTTCATCCGTGCAGCGCACTCTCTCTGCGCGGCTGGGCATACCGCAGGGCGCGTCCAGCCAGAAGGCATGCATGCTCAGCAGGACATGTTGTCCTTCCACACCGCATGTCACGTGCGAACCTGGGGAACGGCGTGCGGGACGAGGTGTGCACAGAATGCATGCCGCAGCATCTCACACCCAGACTCTAGACCAGCCCAGGAGGCACGAAACAGCAAAGCGCTGCGTGCAAGGCCCTGCGCTCTGCAGTGGGCGCGCCTTGGCACGCAGCCGGCCCACGCCCAGCACCCCGCACGCGCCACGGGCGCCCCTCCGGGTAAGCAGCACGTTGCTGGACGCGAGATCGCCGTGCACCTGCCCCGCCCCCACAGCGTCAGCCCCTCGCGCCACGCCACTCTGCATCCTCTCTTACGCTGGAATCATGCAGCCCAAGCAGAGAGGACTGCAGTGCCGGAAGTATCTCACCTGCCTCTGACACCTATCAGCGCGCTACGGCATTGACCGCAGCGCAGCAACACGTTAATGCAGCCATCGCATTTTTCGCTCGACAGCCCAGAGCGCGGGGCAGGTGATTGAAGGGCCGGGGGCGGGCCAGGCGGCCCTGGCAACAGCACCCGGCGTCGCGGTCCTGCGCGGCCATGGCAGGCACGGGCGGGCACGCACCAGGCCGACCACAGAATCGTGCAGATACGCCAGCGCCCCAGCAACGTCCAGCGCGAGCGCCAGGAGCGGCAGCAGGCGCTGCCGGCGCGAGCGGCGTGTATGCAGCAGCCCGCGCTGCAGCGCGCGCTCAAGGGTGCCTGCGCTGGCTAGCAAGCGTCACAATGCAGCAGGGCTCAGGCTTGGTGCTCCGACTGCCGCGCCGACGCTCGCCTGCAGGCTGGCCATGCAGGCAGCCGTGGGAGCATGCATGCTCGCCTTGCACTCCTGTGCGCTCACCTGTGCTCACTACCCATACAAGTCACCCTGTGCCTGCGTCCCCGCCTGCGTCCATCGGTGCAGCACCGCCGGCCGTGGGGGCTGTGAGCGCGCACCGGCCTCGCAGAGCTCCATGACGATGATGGCCCGGTACATCATCTGGCAGTCCGACGGCGCCGCTGGGAGCGGGCTGGGCGCCCCAGTCGCCGCGGTGCTGCTGGCCCTCGAGCAGCAGCCGCTAGCCCGCGGGGGCGGGCCGGGAGCGCCTTCCTCGGGGCGCGCGCGCGCTGCTTCAGGCCACCAGCTGAGCTCATCGCGCCAGTCGTTCGCAGACTCTACCACGCCGTTGGGCATGTTGGTGGCGGACCCCGTCGGACGCCCCCAGTGCAGGGTGCCCCATGCAGCAGTCCCACAGGACACGGGTTTGACCCAGCCGCTGGCCAGCTTGAACGCCGCGCCGCATCCGCCGCGCCGCCACTCGGCGAGGTTCAGGAACCCGTACGCGCATGGCGGCGCGAAGACCTCCGGTGGCTTGCCGTCCGGACGCGTGGCCGGGGCCACGCCGCCCTGCAGAGGACACGCGAAGCGTGAGACAGCGCGGGCGATGAGCCCACTGCGGTGACGGCCGCGCTTGTCATGTAATCGTGCATGGAAGGCTGGCAGGGGCGCGCGGCGCACGGCGCTTGGCCTAATGCAGAGCGCTCCAGCCCTTGCCACGAGCCGTGCAGCTGCTCAAGCGTGAGCTGCGAGCCCCAATGCTTCACGCACATTCTGTATTCAACATCACTGCGCTTGCGCTCGAGGCCGCTGGTGCCGGCGCGGCAGTCGGTACTTGCCTGTGCCAAAAGAAAGGCAACACTCCGGCCAACTCAGCACCAGCCAGGAGCAGCTGAAGGCACTCTGCAGCACTACTCAAAGATGTACCAGACGCCCTTGAAAGCAGGCTTACGCAGCCTCAAAAGCAGGCCAGCTGGGGCAAGCTCATGGCCGCTCGCGCATGCTGCGCTCGTACAGGTTTGGCTTTGCAGCAGGGCTGCACCTTTTTCTCGTACGCAAAAGGGATTTTGGGGTAGCCGGTGTCGGAGAGTGCAGCGCCGTCGTACTCGTGATCGATGATCACGGCATGGGCGGCGACCTGCGCAGCAGCAGCTTATCAGAGTCCAGGGACTGTGCAGCTGCCAGGCTGCTTGCTTTGCCTGCCCGGTGTGCAGCCAGTGCGACGGCCTTGGTGATTGCTGCAGCACCTCGTGCATAAAAAGTCACGCAAGCGGACGCTCGCAATCGCACAAGGTGGAGGCTCGGCGTCGCCGACATCATGAGCCATGCAGCATGTCAGTGCTGCAAAGTTGTTGTGCAGGAGCTTGCAACTCGCTGCACAACAGGGCTGTGAGCAGTGAGCCCTGCTCGTTCGCAGTCTGAATATGAAGGAGGGAGGGCGCCTAAGGGCAGTGCGATTGGCCTGTGGCAAAGACAGCCTGACACTGAGGGAGGCTAGCCCACAGGAGGCGCACTATGCTGGGATGGTCGAGGATAGAGGGTGTGCCCTCCGAAGATAGCCAGCAGGCACGGGGGTCCTTCAAGCGCCCTTTAAGCCGAACCTCCTTGATGGCGTAGGCCTGGTTGCAGCAGCGTCCTGCCTTGGCAAGAAAGATTTCAAAATTTTTGCTTTGCAATCGATACATCCAGCAGCGCTTGTCGCGCAGGGCTCAGGCGCCAGGCCCAGAAAGCAGGACACAGCACAACAGACATGACGGGCTCACCCCGGTACACCGTGCCGTGTGCACCGCGCCCGATCTCCTCGTACACCTGGAAGCCGTGGCGCTCGGCCGCGGCCAGTGTCCCCTCGTCTGCTCCTGTCAAGGGGCGCGAGCGCCGCTTGCCTGCGCACACACAGCGTTCTGGCAGGTCAAGCAGCTGGCACAACGACCGTCAAAGCTGTCCGACACGCAACAGGGTGCAGTACCTTTGCAAGAGCGGAGCACGCCAGCGAGCACCTGCAGCGGGGCTGCAGCAAGCTGGGCGCCGCAAAGGGATGCAGCGAGGCAAGCGGCCGCCGCGGCCAGCGCTGTCAGCAGCACGAGCATTTTCTGGTAGCACGGCTCCTAGGTAGCTCCTGCGCGCGGCCGCAAGGGTGCCTCCTGCAGCCACCAGTCAGCTTATTCATAGCCCCGACGGCGTCCAGCACAGACACGTGAGCTCTCATGTTTGCTGCAAGGCTCCAACCACAGCTGCTTGCTACAAGCCTCAAGCTGGCACGTGCAGATCAAAGCACTACGAGAATCCGTGGCACCAACTGAGTGAAGCTAGTGGGCTCCTGTCGGACAGTAGTAGATGTGCAAGACATACCACTTAGCACTGTCCCACAAAGTGCACAGCCCGGCTCTGACCCTTCTGCACAACAGCCTGCCTCAAAGTGAGACATACCTTTGAGGGCTACCTAGCAGTCAGTGTGCAACAGCTGAGCTGGCTTCATCAGCCACCTCCAGCTGCGCACTGCTTAGAGTGCTCGCACGTCCTGAGCTGAAGAAATCAGCAGTGCGCTCTTTGTGCAAGGCAGGAACAATAGCGCGACGCTGGCGCTCTGCGGTGCGCTTTGCGACAGAGGCATGACAGCTTCTGGACGCCTCGCTTGGCCCGAGCTATCACCTACATAGCGGTGTGCGTTTGCCCGCAGAGCGAGCCCATGATGTGTCGCGAGCAGTCCATCAACCCATCAAAATTTCCAGCGAACTGGGAATGTTATTGGGGCCAAGGCCCAAATCTTGGGCCTTTGCCTTGCTGTTGCCTCGTGGCGTGGCGTTAGCAGTGCTAAGTCAGCACTGGGCGGTGACCAACCAGAACCTGCACAGCTGCGCATGGGCTGTAGCTCCAGGCTTTGCACGGGCACTGATACATATGGTTGTGTGCGAGGCAGGAAGCGTCTTGCTTTGCGCGCACAGGGGATCTGCTCCAACCTGCTCAGTCGCCTATGAGGACGGGACTTGGGTGGTCAGCGTAGCCCACTGCTGGGCAGACCGGCCCAGACAAGCCCCGTCAGCGACCGCCTTGGAGAAGCGGACGCGCGCGCCAGCCCTCAGGCGTGTGCTGCAGCCCACAGGTTATGACGCACAAGACACGTGGCCAAGCGCTGAGCCTGGCAAGCGCTCTGACAGCGTGGCGCGCACGGACTGGCAGCGTGCGGAAGGTACCCATAGGCGTACAAGGCCGCGCCGCGCATAAATTATAGCGCTCCAGCTCTTGCACGCAGCCGCGGCTGCTGCCTTGCCGTGAGGGAGCATGGGCAAGCTGTGCACCGTACCTGTCTTCCCACTTGGGCCTGTGGCGGTGCGCGGATGCACTGTGTTCTCAAGAGCTTTGCCCTCGCGCCACAGGCTGGCATGTAGCGTGCAAGCATCATGGCGCTGGGGGGCTTGGCTGGGACGCGCTGAGGGCGGAGAGGCACGCGTGTAGGGCCGGCCGACGGGCGGCCATCTGCAACGGCCCTGTTGAGCTGGCGGCCTGGGTGCTTGGAGGCCGGCACATGCGCACAGCTCGTCACGGCAACCCAGGAGAGCGTGGCAAACGTGCCAGCAGGGCTTGTCGGTTGTCCTTCCGGTGCGCGTGTCGCCAAGCCAGTGCCTATCCGGCAGCTTGGGTCAGCGCGGCACGCGTGTTCACCGCGCCATTTCGTTCCCCGCCGGACAAGCCGCGTGATAAAGAGGTGCAAGCTCATGTGCGGCGCGCGAGGGAGTTGCTCAGGTGCATGCTTGTTGGGCGGCTGGAGCTGGCACTGACGCGGCAGGCCGCTGCTTTGGCACAGGCTGCGCAGGTGGGCCTTAGTGCACCGCTGCGGCGCGGGACTCCCGGGCTCATCCTCACAGGCTCACGTCATCATAAGGTCAATAGGATGTACGATCCACAAAGTTCCGACACCAGGGTCGCAACCCCTAGGCAGGGCCTGCCTAGCCTCTTATAGTAGCCTTTCTCAGCGGCAGCCCACCGTTCAGCAGGCGATCCCTGCGGCCATGGACCTGCGCAGTGCGTTGTATCTCGCGGACGGTGTGTGCATTGCCGGGCGCCTCTTGATCGAGGCCTTGGCATGGCGCCTCGACTACTTAAACAGGAATGCCGCCTCGGCATCTATGTTCAAGACGAGGAGGGCGCTCCTGCAGATGGCCACCAACAAGCTCAGCCGTGCACTGGCACGCGCCAGAGCAAGCTCTGACTATGGCCAGCTGCTGGAGCCGCTGGAGGCGATCGTGCGCGAGTCACGGGTAAGCTATGTGCTGAGCCGTCCGGCTCAACTGTCCGTGCGCCTGTGTGTTGGGTGCATGAGGTCCGTTGGGCCTTGCACTGCTGCTGACATTCTCTCGCGCGCCGCAGGAGCTGACAAGGCCGGGCGGCGGCCTGGACGAGGAGCGCGAGGAGGCGAAGGGATGGCGCCACTGGGTGGGGTCATTGCTGACGGGGCGGAGCCCGGACGCGATGATCAGGGACATGCAGGAGACCGTCAAGTCAGCCAGCGAGGCTCTGGCAGACGGGGTGGAGGGGTTGGAGGCCTTTGCGGCAAGCCGCTCCTGAGCCCTGTGGACGCACGGTTCCTGCACGGTCGCTGCCCCGGGCGACCCGCTGGCCGACTGATCTGGACGCTGCTGCGCAGCTCCCGCCGCGCCTCCTGTGGGGACTGGCAGTGTGTGCGTTGGAACCTGTTCCTGTCCTGAACCGCGCCTCCTGTGGGGACTGGCAGTGTGTGCGTTGGAACTTGTTCCTGTCGTGAAATTACTGCTGGCGTTGGCTCTCTGACTTGCGAGCCTTGTAATGTTTTGCAGACGCGCTTTGAAACAGGCCAGAATCACTTCATACATGTCAGCCTGCCACAGGACGATCTCCCACATTGAGCTGTGGTCAGAATTGCGCTAGGTAGAAGCACTCAGCCTCGCAGCACACTCAAGTAGTAGGTGTCCCTCAAAGCGCCAGACCGCCAGCGTCGCAGCTCCTACAGCGCCACTCGCGCCGCCATGTACGGATACTGACATATGGCACCTTACACAGGGCCCCGCTTGTCAGCCTAGGAGCCATGCACGTGCAAGGCCCTTGCGCCAGCGCTGGCCAGCGCTGTCATATCTCCTCCTGGCCTCCCAGCCATTGTCAAGCAATGCACACAGCGCACCCTGCCCTCTGTCAAAGCTCACGAACGCTAGAACGCTAATATGAATTGCTCCAAAGCTAAAGTGAAAGGGGACATGGTCTTCTTTGGCACAGCAACCTCCAGCTGCGGCATTACTTGCGCATCATGTTGCGCAAAACTCCAGGCGGCGGACCGCCAGGCTTGCCCTGTGATGCCCCCTTCGATGTCTTCACAGGACTCACAATCAGGACTCACAAACACGGTCCTGGGACTGTAGCAGCCGAGCGGCCATGTGCACAGTGGTAATCCTGGCAGCACCTGGGCCCAAGCTGCTGCTCTGTCGGAGTGCCAGCTTATCACATCACATGTGTTGCAGAGCGCCCGTGTCAACCTTTGCTTGGATGAAGTCTGGTTCTGCTGACTTTTGCATAACGGGACTTGCTGGCATATTTCAACTTTGCGCAGCTGGAGGTTGCTGCCGGAGCAACTGAGACTGGTGCGCGTCCACTGCTAGCAAGGTGCGGCCCTGGAGCTGTGTCGCACCTCCTTGGGGCTGAGTGTATGCTGTGCATACAGTTGATGACACGTTGGCACGCACTCGGATGTACCTTGTGCAGCTTGTGGGTGGGTGGGCTTGGCCTGGTGTGGGCTTTGCACACTTTTGACTGCCTGGTTCCAGGAACAGTGACTTCACTCCACACCTGCACAAGAAATGCACTTTCACTCGCTGTGCAAGTTGGCTTGTAGCGACAACTGCGCACGCAGTCGAGGAGTTGCAGGCAAGGCCTCCTGTATGAGCTGCAGGGACCCGCACGCCATGCTGCAGCGCTCGCCGCGCAGGGAGGTGGCTGTCCGTCAGGAGGTACCCAGCAGCCGCGCTCCACACCGGGCCATGCTCCAGCTGCTGACAGCGCTGGCCGCAGTGGCTGCTTGCCTCGCTGCAAGCGAACGCTGGCGCTCAGCTCTTGCAGCTTTGCTGCGGACGCTTGCTGGCCTGGTCAGCGCCTGCAAAGGCGCGTGTGCAGCTGTGCCCCACCTGGCAGCTATCACCCACATTGCAGGCTGCGGGCGCGCGCCTACCCAGGCCGTCTGCGCGTGCAGTCGAGCCATGGCCTTTCTGCACGACAACAGCAGACGCTAGGACGCTGGCTGCGGCCGAGCGCCACGGCATCCAGCTGCACGGGGAGCTTGCGCGCGGCGTGCAGAGCAAGATATATCTGGGTGAGCTCGACACGCCTCAGCTGTTTCCGATTCTGTATGCAAGCTTACTGTGCCTTGCGCCACCTGCACCCAACGCTCTTAAGGACCTCACACCCTGTTTCTCAGATATGCAGGGCTCTGCTGCGGCCTGGTCCATGCTATCAAGGTGGTGTGGCTTAGTGGGCCCCACACGGACTACAAAAGGGAAGTGATCAAGTCGGAGGGCACGCCGTCCTTCCTCTGCCATCCCAGCATTGTGCGCCCCTGCGGACGCTCTTGCTTCCTCGCCCGCACCGAGCTCTCTTCGTCCGCAAACCACAGCCTGCTTCACCGGATGCCATGACGTGCCCCCTGCGGTTCAACTGTGAGCCGTCACTGTTGTTTGGATTGCATCAGCACAGCCGTGTTCCCAACGGCAAACCTGTCCATTTGCACTTGCATACAAGCGGAGGCTAGGCCGGGGTCACGTCTATGTTTGATGCAACTACCTGCGCTTGTGGTGTGGCGGGGGCCGGACTGCCGCCAAGGCAGCCACGCTGCCAGCGCGACGGGCACGCATGCAAGCAGCGTGGCAGACGCATGGCTGCAGGGGTGTCTGCACCATACTCACTCGGCTGATGAGTTGCTGCGGTGCAGGTGCTTGTCCACGCCGTGTTCGTCGACCACGAGTACGATGGCGCTGCATTGCCACATACAGTCTACCCGCATATTTCTTTTGGTAGCAGGACCCAGGTGGAGCCCTAGTGCAAAGCCGGAGTCGTGAATTGCGCGCACAATGGTGCTAGCATGTTGCTTGCGCTGAGGAGATGACGGTCTAGCTCCTTTGCGCCATGCCTTGGCTCAGCTGAGATGCCTTGGGTCTGCGTGAGCGAGCCACCTTGAGGGGCTAGGGGCACACTTCCAACGGGCGCTGCGAAGCAACCTGTATAGCCAGACCTCTTTGATGCTGAAAAGGTCGAGTGACGAGTGTGGCCGGTCGTCGTGGGGACCCATTACGCTCGCTGGCGGGTACATAGCCGCCGTGCAGAGTGTGCGAGGGCACATGAGGTCGCAGCTGCGGCATCGGTGGCTTGTCTGCAGCTGTTTTGCAGGTCACTGAGCACGGTGGGGCAGGCGCCTATGTGGAGGTCTCAGGCTGTCAGGCGCAGCTGCCAGGCTCCCTTTTGCGGTCATCTATGATCGCCGCCACCATAAGGGTGGACCTGCATGCATCGGTTGCGGCTCTCACTGTCTCACACCCGGCTTGTCGTCTGCAGGCTGGCGCGCAGCACCCGGCCACGCGTCCACACGGCAAGCCGCCGGAGGTCTTCGCGCCGCCACGCGCATACGGCTTTGTGAGCAGTGCGGCGAGGCGGCGCGGGGGCTTCGGCGCGCCCCTCGAGCAGGCCTGCAGTCAGCTCGAACCGATGCCCGGAGGGACCGCCGCATGGGGTATCCTGCACTGGGGGAGCCCGACGGGGTCTGCCGTCCACACGCTTGACGGCACGGTCGAGTGTGCGCAGAGCTGGCGCGACGAGGTCAGCTGGTGGCACGCCTCAGCGCGCGCACGCCCAGAGGCGGGTATGCCAGGCCCGCTCCCGGCCGTTGGCCGCTGGGGCAGGCTGTGGAGGCCTGCGCGCAATGGGGCCGGTAGTCGGAGAGCGGACGGCGCCCCAGCCGCTGGGGCACCGAGCCTGCCCCCAGCTGCGCCGCTGCACGGCGAGGTCGGACGACGAGTCGTCATTGCCATGGAGCTCTGCGAGGCCGGTGCGCGCGCGCAGGCTCCACATTTGGCAGTGCTGTGCCGCTGAATGCAGGCGGGTTGCGAGAGCAGGGCCGCTTGTGTGCACGGTGAAACAAGGTGAGCACACAGGGGCCAAGCATGCATGCACCAGCAGCCGCCGGCGTGGCCAGCCTGCAGAGGCGCGGCTGCGCGGCAACCAGACCAAGCGCGCACCCTGTTGCATCGTGACACATCTATTGGCCAGCGCAGGCTCCCTGGAGCGCGCGCTGCGGCGCGGGCTGCTGCACACGCGCCGCTCGCGCCGGCCGCGCCTGCAGCCGCTCCTGGCGCTCGCGCAGGACGTTGCTGAAGCGCTGGCGTATCTGCACGACCCTGCGCAACGCCTGGTGCGCGCCCGCCAGCGCCTGCCATGGCCTCGCAGGCCCGCGGCGCCGGGGGCTATTGCTGGGGCTGCCTGGCCCGCGCCCGGCCCTCCCACCATCTGCCCGCGCTCAGGGCTGTCAAGCGGACGTTGCACTTGCACGTTCTTTGCTACGTTGCGGTCAACACCATAGCGCGCTCTTTTGGTGCCAGAGGCAGGTGAACTACCCGCACTCTTGGAGTTGCCGTTCTCTGCCCAGCCTTCATTTGAACCAAGTGCAGGAGATGATGCAGAGTGGCGTGGCGCGAGGGGCTGACGCTGAGGCGGCTGGGCAGGTGCATGGCGACCTCGCGTCCAGCAACGTGCTGCTCACCCGGAGGGGCGCCCGTGGCGCGTGCGGGGTGCTGGGCGTGGGGCGGCTGCGAGCCAAGGCGCGCCCCCTGCAGAGCGCAGGGCCTTGCATGCAGTGCTTCTGTTTGCCTGCTGGGCTACTCCGATGCTGCGGCAAGGAGGCCATGCACAGAGCCTGCATGTGTCTTTGCCAGCAACAGAGAGAGAGCGCTGTGGGGATGAACCTCACACGTTGATCTGTGATCCGAGCACCGCTCCCTGGGCGCCTGCTGCCTGCCAGCAGCGCACAGCCCCGCGGGGGCCGGACCCTTGCCCGACTATGAGACGCGCTGGCGGCTGGCGCCACCCCCGGGGCCAGGGGCGCACGAGCCCTGTCGTGCAACCACATGCCAACCGCCCGCCGCTGCTCGCAGGTGGCAGACTTTGGGTGCATGGAAAACGCCGCGCCTTCCGGCGTCACCGTCGAGCCAGGGCGGCGCGGCGCGGTGAGGTACCAGGCGCCAGAGGTGCTGGCGCGCGGCGTGATCAGCCCCGCCGCCGACAGCTACGCGTTCGGCGTGCTGCTGTGGGAGATGCTGACGGCGCAGGCGCGCCCTGAGAGCCAGGGTATCGTGCATGGCTGTGCGGGGCTGCCGCCGGCGCCAAGGGCAAACACCAGTGGCTGATACATTTGAGAAGATTGAACGCCAGAACGCACAGGCCCGCACTGTGATGCTGAGATGCGGCAGGTTGCTGCGATGTAGCCAGGCTGCTGGCAGCTGCGGCCTGGGGATCATGTTGGGATGCGAGCTGGACGGGGATGAGGCGCTGGAAGGCGCACACGCGTGCAGCTGGGCGGTGTCTGGGCTGGCGGCGCCACTGCCTGCCTTGCACCGTTGCCGAGCATCGTCCAGGGGGGCGGGAGCTGCGCAACTGCTACTCCCGCACGCAACCAGAGCCCAGGAGCAGGGTCTGAGTGATATTCAGCTGGTGCAGGCAAGCAGACGGCATTGACATATCTGCGCGGGGCGCGCCGCAGGTGCCGTACGCGGGCCTGAGCGAGGGCGACGTGCGGCTGCGCAAGCTGCTGGCCGGGGCGGGCCTGCCGCCGCCCGCCGGGTGTCCGCCAGCGCTGGCCGCGCTGCTGGCGGCGTGCCTGGCGGTCGAGCCAACGCAGCGGCCGCCCGCGAGCGCGATCGCTGCCGAGCTGGGTGCGGAGCTGGGCGCCACTTGGGCTGGCAGCCTGCTGTGGGCGCGGCCTGGCTTCTGCTAGGCGCCCCAGCTTGCGTGCGCATTCCACGGTCGTGATGGCTTTGTTTGGACCATGCTCACAGCACAGCGACCTGTGTGTGCGCGACGCGCGCATGCTGCCGTTGCTTGGGTGCCTCCAGGCGTCATGGTGCAGCGCGCAAGCTGAGCATCGGTGTGCGTCGAGATTCTGGGTTTGCCAGGCCGTGGCTGCATGGCAGGCCTGCCGCCCTGTATAGCTGTGACAGAGCCAGCCTCCATGCGTGTACAGGTAGAAGGGAGTAGGGTGTGTGACTGGATTTGTGCTCTCAGGTTGTCCTCCCGTCCTGCCACGCTTCTGATCCCTCGCTTCTTCGCTTGTGCAGTTGGTGAATTTGCATTTTCAAAGACGCTGCGGAACTTTGGCGGTGGCCTGGTCCAGGTCACGCGCCAGCACGCATGTTTGCGCAGGCCCTGCGTGGCTGTGGATATGCCGGGGTGTGAAGCTTAACGCCTGTAGCCTCATGTCCAAAGGCATTATATTGTCTTGACGGACAGCTAAAGGGAGTCAGATGTTGAGGTGGCCGAGATGTTGCTGCAACAGGGCAGTGATGAGATGTACAGGACATGTGCGGCAACCCGCTGGTTGCCTTCTGCCTATGGCTATGTTGTATAAGTTCTGTCAGGCGGCTGCATGGATAGCTTCAGAATGCGCGTTGAACAAATTAGAGCACCTTCAGTAGGTTGCCGTATGGTGCCCAGCCGTAGGTCGCCCGGTGCGGTGACAGGCATTGGCACTGACATAGCTAGCAGTGCCAGGTATGTCAAAGCTCTTGTTGTTGTACAGGTGGGTCCATTGCTGCTCATGTACAGAATGTGCAGAGGTCGCTTTGTGCGCAGGCTATGCGCGCTTAGGTTGGGTGACACACAGGTGTGTGATGGCGAGGTGGCTGTGCAATGAGCAATGAGGATGACTAAGCCTTTGTCTGAGCAGCGGCGGCGTGGTTGCATGCGGCCAACCTGAAGGGTGCGCTCCAGCCGCAAGTGTCGAGCAGGCTGCCGCTGTGTTGTCTTTGACATGATAGGAGCGTACATGCGTGCTGGCCAGTGCACCACCTGTCAGAACATGCGGCCGCGCCATCGTATGCGCTGCAATGACGCCTTACACAGCATTTATCATCCATCCTAAGCGCTCACAGCCCGCTCACAGCCTGTACACCACGCTCACTGGCCCTGTTGCCTGCCACCATGGCGCGCGGTAGTGTTACCTTCACAACCAGCCTGCGCACTTACGCAACACCGCTACAGCACCCTGCTGATGCCATTAATTAAAACACAAACTCGGCTAGCGCCTGAAAGGCACATCAGGCACCTGGCACAAGGCAGCAAGCACCACCACACGCAGTCTACTCACGGCCTCCTAGGGCTTGCATGTACATGCGTGTTGCGCGAGAGCTGAGCCGTATTGAGCTGAGCCGTATTGCGCCACCAGGAAAAATCCAGAAAACATCAACTAGAACTGGAAATGGCTAAAAGCACAATAGAACCACCGCGCCGGGCATCAGGAGCACGGCAGCATTTTGCAAAGGACAACCCAAAAGCACAACCGGAAAGCACGAGCCAGTCACCACACCCTGCAGTTGTTTCCCTGTACATGTGCGTATGGTGGCTGGCTCATACACGGCTATACACGCCAACCGCAGTGCCATGGCACAGCAGTTACAACTTTCAAATCACACAGTGTGCTCAACTTGCGCGCCATACCTTGGCGCCTCCAGGCGACAGCAGATCGCGTGTGCTGCAAGCTCGGACCAGGTAGCACGGCTGTGGCATATAGTGCACACGCAGCCCGTAGCGCCTAGCAGAAGCCGAGCCGCGCCCAGAGCAGGCCGCCGCCCCAGGTGGCTCCCAGCGCCGCACGTAGCTCGGCAACAATCGTGCTCGCGGCCGGCCGCTGCGCGGCCTCGCACGCCAGGCACGCCGCCAGCAGCGCGGCCAGCGCCGACGGACACCCGACAGGCAGCGGCAGGCCCGCCCCGGCCAGCAGCTTGCGGCGCTGCACGTCGCCCTCGCTCAGGCCCGCGTACGGCTCCTGCGGCGCGTCCCGTGCAACACCATTCATGCCATCTGCTTGCTTGCACCATCTCAATCACATTCCGTGTCAGCTCGTGCGCCCCAGCTGCAAGCCAGAGCAGGCACTGCACGCTCACGCGCCCCTGGACGACGCGTAGCAAGGTGGCTGCTGGGTATGCAGTAGCGCCGCCAGCCCAGACACAAACAGCCACATGCGCATGCGCCTTTGAGCGGCGCGGGCGCATCCCGACAGACCCCAGGGACCAGGCTGCCAGCAGCCTGGCTACACCGCAGCAACCTGCCGCATCTCAGCATCGAACTACTGCGAGCCTGCGCTCTCTGGCACCGGCAGTCCTCTACACCTACATGCCATTGGGTTGATCGCCTGGCGCCAGCAGCATTTAGAGACAATCGCGCATGAGACCCGCGGCAGCCAGGGCGCGCCTGCGCTGTCAGCATCTCCCACAGCAGCACTCCGAACGCGTAGCAGTCGGCGGCAGGGCTGAGCACGCGCCGCGCCAGCACCTCCGGCGCCTGGTAGGCGAGCGCGCCGCGCACTGTCTCGACGGTGACGCTGGCAAGCGCCGCCCGCCGCGTGCACCCAAAGTCCGCCACCTGCGAGCAGAGGCGGGCGGCGAGCGCGTGTCAGCGCGACAGGGCTCGTGCGCCCCTGGCCCTGGGGGTGCGCAGCCGCCAGCGCGTCACCAGGCAAGCATCGCGGGGCTTCAGAGACGCTGTGTGCTGCTGGCAGGCAGCGAGCGCTCACGCGCGGTGCTTGGATGCAAGGGCTCCTACGCCCGCTTCCTCCGCGCAGCGCACTCTCTGCGCGGCCGGGCACTCCGCAGGGCGCGTCCAGGCACAAGGCTTGCAAGCTCAGCAGCACAACATGTTGTCCTTCCATACTGCGTGTTGAACGCGCACCTGGGAAACGATGTGAGGGACAAGGTGTGCACAGGCTGCGTGCCGCATCACCTGACACACAGACTCTAGTCCAGCCCAGCAGGCGCGGAACAGCAAAGCACTGCGTGCAAGGCCCTGCGCTCTGCAGGGGGCGCGCCTTGGCACGCAGCCGCCCCACGCCCAGCACCCCGCACGCGCCGCGGGCGCCCGTCCTGGTGAGCAGCACGTTGCTGGACGCAAGGTCGCCATGCACCTGCCCCGCCGCCTCAGCGTCAGCCCCTCACGCCATGGCTCATTGCATCTCCCTCGCGTCTGACTCGCGCAGCCACGACAGAGCTCAGCGATGCCAGGAGTGCCGTTGTTCCACTTTCTACTGACAGCGGACCAGCGCTATCGCTTTCACCGAAGCGCGGCAACAAGATCGTGCTGCGGTGATGCGCGCCTCACAGCCCATAGCGCAAGGCAGAATATTGGAGGTTCGGGGTGGTGCAGGCATTTCTGGTTACGGCACCCGGCGCCGCGGGCGTGCCAGGGCACGGCAGGCACGGGCGGGCGCGCACCAGGCCGACCAAAGGATCGTGCAGGTAAGCGAGCGCCCCAGCAACGTCGAGCGCAAGCGCCAGGAGCGGCTGCAGGCGCGGCCGGCGCGAGCGGCGTGTGTGCAGCAGCCCGCGCCGCAGCGCGTGATCCAGGGTGCCTGCGCTGGCCAATAAAAATGTCACGGTGCAGCAGGGTCCGGGCTTGAGCTCTGACTGCCGCGCGGGCGCGCCCCTGCAGGCTGGCCACGCAGGCACCTGCTGGGGCATGCGGGCTGCCTAGCCCTATGTGTGCTTACCTAGGTCACCGTGCACAGAAGCTATCCTGCTCCCGCAAACCGCATGCGCCCAGCGGTGCAGCACTGCAGAATGTGGGGCCTGCGTGCGAGCACCGGCCTCGCAGAGCTCCATGGCGATCATGGCCCGGTACATCATCTGGCAGTCCGACGGCGCGGCTGGGAGCGGGCTGGGCGCCCCAGTCGCCGCGGCGCCGCCGGCCCTCGAGCAGCGCCCGCCAGCCCGCGGGGGCGGGCCGGGCGCGCCTTCCTCGGCGCGCGCGCGCTCTGCTTCAGGCCACCAGCTGAGCTCATCGCGCCAGTCGTCCGCAGACTCTACCACGCCGTTGGGCACGTTGGTGGCGGACCCCGCCGGACGCCCCCAGTGCAGGGTGCCCCACACGGCACTCCCACAGGACACCGGCCCGACCCAACTGCTGGCCAGCTTGAACGCCGCGCCGCAGCTGCCGCGCCGCCACTCCGCGAGGTTTACGAACCCGTGAGCGCATGGCGGCGGGAAGACCTCGGGCGGCGCGCCGTCCGGACGCGTGGCCGGGGCGACGCCGCCCTGCAGAGGACAAGCCAGTCAAGTGCTTGAGAGAGGCGGGCGATGAGCCACTGCGGTGACGGCCGCGCTTATCATGAATCGTAAATGGAAGGCTGGCAGGGGCGCGCGGCGCGCGGCGCTTGGCTTGCATGCAGAGCGCTCCACCCCTTGCCATGAGCCGCGCAGCTGCTCAAGCATGAGCTGCGAGCCCCAACGCTTCACGCACATTCTACAATCAGCGACAATGCGCTTGCGCTCGAGGCGGCTGGTGCCGGCGCGGCAGTCGGCACTTGCCTGTGCCAAAAAAAAGGCAACACTCTGGCTTACTTGGCACCAGCGAGGAGCAGCTGAAGGCACTCTGCAGCACTACTCAAAGATGTATCAGACGCCCTTAAAAACAGGCTTTCACAGCCTCAAAAGCCAGGCCAGCTGGGGCAAGCTCATGGCCGCTCGCGCATGCTGTGCTCGTCCAGGGTGTGGCTTTGCAGCAGGGCTGCACCTTTTTCTCGTACGCAAAAGGGATCCTGGCATAGCTGGTTTCGGAGAGTGCAGCGCCGACGTACTCGTGATCGATGATCAGGGCGTGGGCGGCGACCTGCGCAGCAGCACCTCGTCAGAGCCCAGGGTCTATGCCGGCGGGAATGCCGGGCAACTGCCAGGCTGCTTGCCTGCGCGCCCACTGCACAGTGGCTGCACAGCCAGCGTAGCGGCCTTGGTGGCTGCTGCAGCACCACATGCAGGCACGCAGCGCGCACGCAAGCGCAAGCTCGCACTCCCACAAGATGGAGGCTCGGCGTCGCCAGATCATGAGCCATGCATCATGTCAGTGCTGTGGGCTTGTTGCGCGAGGGCTTCCGGCCCGCTGCCTGACAGGGCTCTAAGCAGTGAGCACTACTCGTTCGCAGTCTGATCTTGTGGGAGGGAAGGCGCCCAAGGGCGACTGCGTGTGGCTGCGTGACGCCCTGGTGCACCCCGGGAGGTCTGAGGCGCACTATGCTGGGATGGTCGAGGATGTGGAGCGTGCACTCTGCAGACAGCCAGATCGTACGGGGGTCCCTCAAGCGTCCTCCAAGCCGAACCTCCTTGATAGCGTAGGCCCGGTCGCAGCAGCGCCCTGTCTTGACAGATACGGTCGTCAGACTGCTTGTAAATGTCACGCCCAGCTGCGCTTGGGGCGCAGGGCTCAGACGCCAGACACACAGAGCAGGACACAGCACAACAGACATGAAGGGCTCACCCCGGTACACCGTGCCGTGTGCACCGCGCCCAATCTCCTCGTACACCTGGAAGCCGTGGCGCTTGGCCGCAGCCAGTGTCCCCTCGTCTGCTCTTGTTGAGTGGCACGAGCGCCGCTTGCCTGCGCACACACAGCGCGTTGGTAATCCACACGCAAGTGGCAGCGACGACCGACAAGGCTGTCCGACACGCAACAGGCTGCGGTGTCCATCGCAGCTGTCCGACGCGGCGCAGCCGATCAGTACCTTTGAAGGAGCGGACCACGCCAGCGAGCATCCGCAGCGCGGCTGCAGCAAGCTGGGCGCCGCAAAGGGCTGCAGCGAGGCAAGCGGCCGCCGCGGCCAGCGCTGTCAGCAGCGCGAGCACTGTCTGGGTGGAGCGCGGCGCTTGGGTAGCTCCTGCGCGCGGACTCAAGGGTGCCTCCCTGCGTGCGCCAACAGTGCAGCTTTTCCTCGCGCAAGCTTCCAGCAGAAACAGATGCTTCCCTGTGCGACACCCGTAGCTCCTCGCGCTGCAAGCCCCAAGCTGGCACGTCTTAATCTTACCACAGTGAGTGCCCGTGGCACCGGCTGAGTGAAGCAAGCGGTGTGCTTTTCTGGCATTCGTAGATGCACAAGACACGCCACTTGTTGCCGTCCACAAAGCGCACAGCCTAACTCACCCGCACTCAAAAGCAGCACACGTCAAAGGTAGGACACAGCTTGCGGGGCGCACCCTGCCATTTCTGGCGCGACTCCAAGCTCGATTCGACAGCAACCTCCAGCTGCGCCCTGGATAGAGCGACAGCAAATTCTGTTCTGAGGAAGTCAGCAGTGCGCTGTTGCAAGAAGACGACAACAGCACGACGCTGTCGCTCTGCTGTGAAAACAGTGTGGCGCACGCCGGTTTATGGACGGTCTGGCTTTGCCCATATCGCTACCAGCATGCGCAAGTGGGCTCGGTCACAGAGCGGACATGAGTGCGCTTGAGCAAATCTGGCAATCACAGGTTGGGGTTAGGGTATAGTGCAAATGTAAAAATGCCAGATCATCAATGACCAGGCCAAATGGTCACGCATTGATGAGGTACCACGCCAAATGGTCACGCATTGATGAGATACCACCCTTACAACACTCCACCTGCTTGGCACACAAGCAAAGTTCGAGGCTTAACAGGTTCTGAGACGGAGGCTGCCACTGCAGCGTCCTCTGCAGGGATGCATGCGGGGTGCTGAGGTATCACGGAGTTGCTGCGCGTCACACCTTTGCCCACCCCCCTATTTACACGTTTTGCGCTTTGCTGGTTGAGAGGCGCAGGCTAGTGAGCTGGAACAGTGTCTGAAGCACTACCAGTGCACGGCGCTGCAAGAAAGCAACGTGATGTATATAGCTGCGCAGAACAGGTGCACTGCTGAACAGGGACGCGCAAGCTCACACGTCGCCTTACGATCCTGGGGTCCAGGCCTGTCAGTTATGCTGACCAGGGTGCTTAGTCTATTCTTACCGAGCACAGATGGTGCGCGAGCTCTTAATACAGGCAGGTTGATGGCAGGCCCAGCTAGGCAAATGAGCAGCCAACTTCGACTTGGTGCGGTGTTTGTTACATACTTTTGACACACAAAACAGGCAAACTGCTACGCGTGTGTGATCTTGCCACACAACCGTTTCAATTCAGTGACAGCAACAGACACACAGAACTTAAACACACATACAGTCTGCCTGGCAGCACGCTGTAGCAGCCAGTGCCCCTTGTGGCCCAGCCCGCCAGAGGTCACTGACAGCGGCGCCAACGTGTGTCACAACTGTGCATGTTCAGAGTGCCTAAGTGACCCCCTATCACGCGCTGCAACTCAAACTCGGGTTGCATGCTACAACATTTCATGCACGCGATCAGCCTCGTCAATTTTGGCTGGCGTCGTTGCGTCCGACACTTTGCTTTCCGACCCGGGAGACGTTGGGGGGGTAAGTCGTGGCGGTGGTTGCTGCGCCGCGCAGCGCCCGCGTTCGTGAGCACAACTTGCGCAACAAGGGAGCACTTAAAATGTAGGGAGCACTGAACTGTGCAAGTGGCAAGTGTGCTTGCGCCAGGTCAAGAGGCAAGCACTTAGAACAGGACAAGAGGCAAGCGCCGACAAACACACAAACAGTAGCGCCGGGGTAAGCACCGTGGGCTCTGGCGGCGGTGCCTTGTACTTCTCTGCGGCCTCGCTTGCCTCCTTGGGTACCTTGAAGGCCACCTCCATCCGAGCAAGCGCAGTATCCAGCAGTACGCTGGAGCATGGCCCGCGCACCCACCAGCCGATCCACCAGTAGTAGATAGTCTTCTCGTGATTGAGCTCATTTTGCAGGTCGCCTTCAATGAGGTCCTGCGGCGGGCGCAAGAGGTTGTAAGTAAGTCTGGTGGCACACGGCGCGGTGCTCAGGCAGACGTAACACATTGCAACTCGCCTCTGCGGACCATCTTGTCGTAGAACGGGATGCTCCCTGTTTGAGACGTGCGACTGGCGTCCCTTGCCTGCTGTATGTACTCCTTCAATGTCGTCAACTTGTGCTTGCACGTCAGGCGCGCGTTTTGATGCACAAGCCGCCGATTGTGCAGAAAGTAGAAGGCTCCCAAGATGATCGCCACCCATGTCGGCTCCATCATGCTCGCACGTTCACACAGACGCTGGGCAGCATGAGGAGACCGAGGAGTGCGTAGTAGGGAGACTCCGCTCGGCTTGGCCTGGCCTGCCCTAGGCAAGGCAGAAATTCAAATCCCCTTGTCTCCCCCTGTCGTACTTCGGACAGTTTTCTTCCCAACGCAGATGCAGCAGTGCTAGCAAAAAAAGCCGCTAAAGCATGTTTCAAGCAGCACGCCCCACAAGCAGAGAGGACCCAAGAGCACAGAGGGCAGCCACGCCGGCCTTGCCAGCGCTCCCACGTAGCGTTGTTGACAGAGCTAATGCTCTGTGTCACGATGATGGCGATGTGATCAGTCACGAGCGTGTTCGACAGCGTGACGTGCACCTACCAGTCTCCCTACCAGCCCAACTATGAATTATCCTCCTAGTCGCGCCACTTCTGCAGCGCGCCGCCGTCCGCCAGCAGCTCCTGCGGCGCGCACGAGAGGTCTTAAGACGCAACTGTGGCAGAGGTGAGCTGCGAGCTGAGTTGTCTGCCTCAGCATCAGGCCTGTATAATCACTTGGCCGCATGCAGGGATACCCAATTGCGTGCTTACCACACAAAAGCAAGCCTGTCCGTACACATACTGACGCCCGCGCTAGCGCGCCGCATGCACGCTTGAGCCACCGGCACCCAGCATGCTGCATAATAGATGAACAGACAAATTTGTTACTCACACAGCCCCAGCTAGGCTGATGAGCGTTCTACGAAGGTTCAACGAAATCCTCATGCATTCGCAAATTATGCAGGCAGTACCATACAGGTCTGCCTGCCACATGAACATCCTCACCGTGCGCGGTGAGGCAAAGAGGGCAGTGTGGCACCATCCAGCGCATGCATATGCCAGCGGCCCAGGGCTCCATACTGCATAAACCTTTCAGGGCAGCTCAGCAGGCAGCGTGTGCTCTGACATAGCAGACAATGTATCAGCCACCCCGCTTGACATGCCATCGTGCGTGACACGTCCGCGCTCTTACCCTGATGCGCTGATAGCACGGATTTTGAACGGCTGGCATCCGTGCAGACTTCAAGTCTTCCGAGTTCACGGGGCGCTGCAAAGGCAGAGCGCAGACGCTGGGCTGTGTAGTCTTTGTCTCTGCTGTTGCCAAGCCATTGCCCGGCCCCAAACCTGCAGGAGCACAGCATACATGTTCATGTTCACCGGTGCACTCTGCAAAGACTTGCAGTGCCGCAAGGAGTTCATAGCAGCTGGTTAACGAGCTGTAATAAACTCCAGCTCAGATTATACTCTGGCAACCCTAGAAGGCCTTCTAGCTGGCTTGGGTCGAGCCTAGATCTTTACTAGCAGCACTCCAGCAGAAGGAAGCCGCTGTGCAGTCCATGGATGGTGTTACCGCACTGCTCGCCTACCTGGTTTTTATAATAGCCTTTCGCAGCTTTACTTTCTTCAACAAAAAGTGGATCGCGCTCGACTGCGCGAGAATGCTTTTCGAGCACAACAACAGGATTCTGCGGAGCTGCATCTCCGCGGCGCGCTACAAGATCTCCAGGTCGCCGACCGGGGCGTGCCACGAGCTGGAGGTGGATGTGGCTGTGGCACAGGTGAGCTGTGAGCTGAGTTGTCTGCCTCTGCATCAGGCCTGTCACCAGGTCTGTGGGACCGTCAACCTTGCTGAAGACCTCTCGTGCGCGCCGCAAGAGCTGCTGGCGGATGGCGGCTTGCTCCAGAAGCAGCGCGAGTATGAGCAAAACTCGTGGTGGTTCTGGTGGGTGGACTGGTGGTGCACGGCATGCTGTCAAGCACGCTCGTGTCCGACCAGATCGCCACCCTGCATGAGAGCATCTGCTCTGCATAGGAGCGCTGGCAAGGCCGGCGTGGACGCCTTCTGTGCTCTAAATTCCTGAAATTTGTGATCTTGGGGCAAGCTGCTTGTAACAGGTTTGAGCGTATTTGCTTGCTAGCATTTCTGTATCAGCTTATGGTAAGAGAGCATGTACCGCAGATGCCTGTTTGTTTCAGAGCATCACAAGAGAGTGACACTAGAATAAGAGCTGGCTTGCTCACCGGCCTTGCTGGGCATGCAACCTTGCACACCAAACTTATCCATGGACAAAGTCTATGCTCATACTCATGAAAACAACAAACCTTTGGCACCCAGGTCAGCAAGACGTGAGCAAAGCCTCAGCAACGCTCTTACCCTCCTCCTTTCAGCACAGACTTGACACACTGTTGGCCCCAGCTGGCAAAATCAGCTGGTAGCTTGCATGCATGCCAAGCCCCAGGGTCATGTCACTGCTTTGACATGCAGCGCAGGATAAGGGAGGCAATGTAAGGTATTTCCTTAATCTAACGCTCCTGAAGGAAATGTCTGACAGGGATGTATGACACTGCAGCATATCATTTCTTGCAGGTGCGCAGAATGACGCGTCTGTGCTCCACATGGACACCTCACGTGTATGTGAATCACAGTAGCATCATTCTACACACCTGCAAGACATGATGTGCTGCAGATGCCTCACGGCTACATTGTGCAGCGTTGCTTCGCGGGTTTGGGGTCGAGACCTACCATGTCATGCGTCAACCGGTGTGTGGCGTAATCGTGACGAGAAGAGGGAAGAGTGGGGTAGGGGCTGCTTGAGGACGCGCTCAAGCAGCGCCACATGGAGGACACCACATGGCACGAATGGTGACTGGGCTGGTGGACACGCCGTCGGCGCTCCGACGGGACCCCCTCCAGCAGGGTCTCGTCGGAGCGCCGGCCGCGAATCCACCAGTAAAACCAGGAGGTGTCCTCCACGTTGGCGCTGTCTTGAGCGCGTCCTCGCGCAGCCCCTGCGACCGGCCGGCGCAAGGGATCATAAACAAAATTGGTGGCAGACTTATGTTGCCATGCATCCCTCTCTGCATGGCTACACTGCCACCAATGAGGAAAGCTGATTGCAACCAACTGCAACCTTCTGGGCATGGCCCAGCCCCAGTCAGTGTTGCTAGTTGAACCCTGGCGCTCCAGCTGCCAAGTAGCTTCGACATTTGCACAGAGCCTATGCTGAGCGCGCCGCTCCTCCTCTGCACCTTCCAACAACATGTCCATGCAAGGCCTGGAGCAACAGCCCATGCCGATGCGCCCAGGCAGGGGTGAACCTAAAGGCCGGGCAGGCTGCCGCGGCCATGGTCAGGTGTGCCTCAAGAGCTCGGGCGCGCGCTGGCAGTGCAATTACTGTGTTGCATGCAGTTGTGCAGGTCCCGCTTGGTTGGGTATGACAGGGTGCAAAGCCAAGGACCATCGATGAGCTTATACACAGCCTGCGCGCCCAGTATTCCTGCAGCGTACCATCATACCAGCAGAGAGTGTCACTGCTAGAGCTGATAACGCTAGGCAACGAGGCGACACAATGCAAAGGCCCCAATGCAGAGGGTTGTGCCATGCCCATTCTTATCTTCCCAGCTGTATTTCCTGAAAGAATTTATTCCAGCAGAGCCAGGACATTGTGGGTATACAAGATGGGCGCATGCAGGAGGGGTGACAGGCGCGTGCTTACCAAATGCAAGCAAGCCTGTGCGGACACGTTCCGGCTGCACGCCTGCGCCAGCGCGCCGCATGCAAGCTTGGGGCACCGGCACCCAGCGTGCTGTATGGCTCGTTGTGCAGTACGCGATGATAATGCGTGCACAGTGACATAGGAGAACAAGTAACGTCCATGCAATACAAGCTCTGCTTTCATGTTGCGCACGTGCACGCTCCTGAAATCCACCCATCAAGCCCTTCGAGGCTCTATCCAGAAATCTGCCTACTCGGACACTGCAAAGTGCTTTCAGCTTTGCAGCTGCCAAGGTACTACACAAGTGACAGGACGATGGTGTGCCCCCACACACTGCCCACCAGCCGCTCCGCGGCCGGGGCCCTGCCGAGCAGGGCAGCCAGTGATGCGCATCGGCGGCGCAGCCACCACCGGCACGCGCAGAAGGTGCAGGCCGTTGCTACAGACCTGGAGCGGCCTCCAGCAGCACAGGGCGGTCAGAGCAAGGTGAGGCGCCGGACTGAATGCGCGTGCGCCAGAGCCTGTCCTCGCACACGTCGGCGCTGAGCACAGGCTGCTGCGGACGCAGGCACACAAGGCGGGCAACCCGCCCGGCACGCCCGTGGTGCCGCCGCAGGTGAGGCCGCTTTCGCAGCACCTGGCTCGCAGCCGGAGCGCCTCCCGCTGCTGGCGGGCGCGCCGGGCGCCTGAGCTGCGCGGCGCCGGCAGGTGCTGCCGTCGCGGCCGCGGCGCAACCGGCGCAGCCCGACCATCCGCGGCGCCGTCTCCGAGACGCACATTGCGCCGGCCAACCTCATCCTGCCGGTGTTCATCCACGACGGCGAGCAGAACCTGCCGATCGCGTCCATGCCCGGCGTGGACCGCCTGGGCTGGCGCCACGGGCTGCTGGACTCGGTCGCGGAGGCGCGCTCCGTGGGCGTCAACAGCGTCGTGCTGTTCCCCAAGGCGCGCGCCCGCTCGTGCGCTCGGCCAGGCTGCCTGGCCACTGCGTGCCGTAGGCCGTGTAGACGTGCCGCAGCCTGGGCGTGCTTGGTGGCACGTTGCCGCGCGCGAGCCTGGCGGCCTTAGCCGCACACGCCGGTGTGCAGCGCGCACACAGCGGGCCGCGCGTCTACCGGCGCGCGCGGCCCCTGTTGCCCCGAGGGCGCGCGGCCTGACGGCCGCGCCGATGCGCCCGGCAGACGCCGGAGCACCTGAAGACGCCGACCGCCGAGGAGGCGTTCAACCCGGACGGCCTGGTGCAGCGCGCCATCCGCCTGCTGAAGGACACGTTCCCGGACGTGGAGGTGCGCGCGGCGCCGGGGCTGCAAGCGCGCGGCCGGGGCGGGCTGCAAGCGTGTGCCCGAGTGGGCGCCGGCCCTCGCGCGGCCTGCCCGCGGCTCTCTGTGCCTGCACGGCGTGCACCATGGGCCCGCCGGTGAGGCTTGCCTGCAGCAGACGGTCTGCAGCCGCCGCGCGGCCTGCCGGCGGCTCCCTTGCCTGCGCGGCGTGCGCCATGGGCCCGCCGGTGAGGCTTGCCCGCAGCAGACGGTCCGTAGCCACCGCGTATGCCCATCCCTTGCGTTTGGGGCGCGGCCGGGGGCCCGTCGGCAGGTGCACGCGCGCGCCTCTGCATCGGGCGCACCGGCGCGGCAGCGGTCCGCGCTGCGGCCCGGCAGGGACTCAGCCTCAGCTCGGGCTGGCGCGCGCGCGCGCCCGCGCAGGTGTACACCGAGCCTGCCCTAAACCCTACCCCATGCGCAGGTATACACCGACGTCGCGCTGGACCCGTACAACAGCGATGGGCATGACGGCATCGTGCGCGACGACGGCGTCATCCTGAATGACGAGACGGTCGAGTACCTGTGCCGGCAGGCCGTCTCGCAGGCGCGGCGCCGGGCCCCCGGCCGGCTGCGCCTATGTTGCCGCTGCGTGAGCACGACCAGCGGCGGCCGCATCCCGCGTCTCGTGCCCGCGGCCGGCCAGCGAGCGCGTGCGGTGCGCTGCTGCCCGCCGGGCGCCGCGCCTGACCCTACGCCTGCCTTGCGCAGGCGCGCGCGGGCGCGGACTGCGTGTCGCCGTCGGACATGATGGACGGCCGCGTGGGCGCCATCCGGTGCGGCCGCGCCCCTGCGCCCGCGCCCGCCGGGGGCAAGCCGGGCGCTGCTCGCGGCCGCGGAGCAGGCGCCCGGCATTGCGCTGGCCCGCGCTCCTGCAGCCACGGGGTCGTATTGGAGGGCGCACCGCCGACCGCAGCTGGGCTGCGGGCGGCGCTGGGCGGCGCTGCGCTGGGAGGTGGGCTCGTCAGCCAATAGCAATGCGAGCCTGTTGGGCGGGCGAGCGCGTGCGGGGCGGCGGCGGCTGACAGCCTGACGGCGTAAGAGTGTCCGCCTGCGGCGCGGTCAGGTCAGCGCTGGACGGCGAGGGCTTCACGCATGTGTCCATCATGGCGTACACAGCCAAGTACGCCTCGGCGTACTACGGGCCCTTCCGCGACGCGCTCGCGTCCGCGCCGCGCGCGGGCGAGGCCTCGCGCATCATCCCGCGCGACAAAAAGACGTACCAGCAGGTGGGCCCCGCGGCCGCGGCCAGCCGCGCCTGCTCCAGAACAAAACCTGACAGATTCCTGGAGAAGCCCTCCACCTTGCGCCTGCTGCTGACAACCCTCGGGCGTCACCTGTGACTTGGGCAGGCATACGGGGCGGCTTTGGTGTCAGGGTCTGGGATACGTCTCTGGTGCGCCTGTGGTGCGGCCTGCGGCCTGCTGCTGGGCAAAGGGACCGAGGTTGCTCAGCGCGCAAGCGCTCATGCTCGAGAATGCTCGAGAATTTCCTGAGCTCAAAGCCCAGCTCTGTGTTCAAGCCGGCGGGGCGGCGCCGTCTGCCCCTGTGCACAGAGTCCAGCTCTGCGCTCAAGCCGCGGCGCGGCGCCGGCGCCAGGACCCGGGCAACTACCGCGAGGCGCTGCGCGAGGCGCTGGCGGACGAGGCCGAGGGCGCCGACATCATGATGGTCAAGCCGGGGCTGCCCTACCTGGACATCATCCGCCTGCTGCGCGACAACTCCGCGCTGCCGATCGCCGCGTACCATGTCTCCGGTGCGCCCGCGCGGCTGCTCTGCAGCCGCAGCGAGAGGTGTTTGCGTGCGGTGCGTGGGCACGCGCGCGCACAGCGCGCGAAGCGCGCCCGCCTGGAGCCCCGCAGGTCGCAGGCTGCAGCCCCCGGCGCGCAGCGCTGGCATGGGGCTCGCGCGCCGCGCCTCGATGGTGTGTGAGCGCTTGAGATGCCAATGTGAGCTGCGTTGGAGCGCGGAGGCTGGGCGGCGCCGTCCGTGTGCAGCCGTGTCAGCGTGTGCAGCCGACGGCGCGCGCGCGCAGGCGAGTACGCGATGCTGAAGGCGCCGCGCAGCGCGGGTTAGGAGTAGGACAGGGTGGGCTCAGGGTCAGGGTAGGCGGCCGATTGCAGAGCGCGCGCGTAGGCGAGCTCGCGATGCTGAAGGCGGCCGCGCAGCGCAGGTGTGGGAGCAGGCCAGGGTAGGGTCAGTGTCAGGGCAGGCAGGCGACCGCAGCGCGCGCGCGCAGGCGAGTACGCGATGCTCAAGGCGGCCGCGCAGCGCGGCTGGCTGGACGAGGAGGCGGCGGTGCTGGAGGCGCTGCTGTGCCTGCGGCGCGCCGGCGCGGACATCATCCTGTCCTACTACGCCACGCAGGCCGCCAAGTGGATGGCCGGCGAGCGCTAGGGTAGGGTTAGGTCAATGCTGGGGCTTGAGTTGTCTGCCAGCAGCGACCATGTGTGCCGCGAGGCTCGTGTGCTTGTGCATAGGGACGCTGGCTTGTGCTGCGCTGGGCACCAGACGGGCGGAGCATGCCTGGACGCAGCAGCTGCACGGAATGCATGCTCAGCTGGCGAGGCATAGAGGCGTCTCGGTCGCGAAACCATGTTTATGAGACCGTCCGAGCTGCGCCCACGCACGCCTGCCCCCATCCAGCCGCGTGGCTTTCCGCGGATGCCTGGGCTGTGCTAGCGTGTTTCGTGATCTGTAAGGCCTGCATATGTCCTGGAGCACGTAAGGCGTGTGCTGATTATCTTACATCGCTGCCAGCCAACCAAGGGCTTCTCAAGCACCGCTCAACCAAAGCCCTTGCCGCCGCCGGCGGGCGGCGCGGCGCGCCCGGGCGCCGCGCGGCCCTGCTTTCGGCCGACGGGCGCCGTGCTGGCGGCCGCCTGGCGCGCCTCCTCCGTGCGCTCCTGCGCCCCGGGCGGCGCGCAGCGCTCCTCAGCGCACCGCATCATGTGAGCGCATGTGCGAGCACCCAGAGCAGCGCCTGACCGAGCGCGGTGTCAGCCCTTTCACGCCACGCGCGCCTGGCACGCCCGCCGCGAGGTCGGGGCCGCTGGCGTGCCGCCCGCCGCGCAGCCTGCGCCCTCAGGGCAGGCGCGCGTGGGCGCGCGCGCGCGCGCGCGCGCCGTCACGCTGCAGGCAGCGCCCAGCCCGCGGCCGGCCGGCGGCCTTCAAGTGTGCGTGCATGCGGCAGCGCGGCGGGGGCGGCGCGCGCCCGCAGCGCGCGCGCGAGCTCGTGCGCGGCCGCATTGAGCACGCGCTGCTTGGCGGCGACCAGCATGATGGCCAGCTGCTCATCGGGCGGCAGGTCGCCGCGCTGCAGCGCGGCCAGGTCGGCGTCCAGGTCGCGCGCCGCGCCAAAGCGCTGCGCCAGCAGCGCGGTCATGCCGGCCAGCGCGCGCAGCGCGCGCACCTGCGCCCGCGCGCGCGCTCGCTCGCAGCTCCGGCGCTCACCCGGAAGGGCCGTGCCCCGCGCTCCAGCGCCCACACCAGGCTGGGCTTGCTGGTCTGCACTGTGTGGAGACTCGGCGCGCAGGCCGCCGCCATGCCAGGTGCTGCACGGGGAGCGCTCCACCACCAGCGCCTCTCATGCATGCACCAGGGCACAGCACCCAGAAGGCGGGCAGGCTGCTCACGCAACGAGCGCAGCTGCCCGTGACTCGCCGACAGGACGTCGTCACGGTGGCCAAACATGCGGGCGCGAGGGGCGCGCGGGGCGCGCCTCGTTGCCGAGCGACAGCATGGCGCCCCAGCGGCCGAGGCCGGACGGGTCGCGCCCGCGCAGCTCGGCGGCCGAGCGGCAGCACAGCACGCGCGCCGCCGCCTGTCACGGCTTTGCCTTCGGTCAGCCATAAGGTGGCATCCGCGCGCGCGGCGCACTGCCGTGCTGCCACTGATCCCATGAGCGTATCTGGGGGTCATCATCGTGCACGCGCATGCGTTGCCGTCGCCCAGGCCTCAGGAGCTTGGGCCGCGATTGAGACATGCAGGCAGGGCATGCGCGACGCGAAGTTTGGAGGATGCATGCACTGCTGCCTGCGGGGGGGCCGGGGAACGCGCCAGCAAGCGCTCGTCCACGGGCGGCAGCCCGCCCAGCTCGACTTCCCGGTCGGCGCCCGCGCCGGCCAGGCCCAGCGCGGCGAGCGCCTGGTCGTGGAAGGGCGCGCCGCCCAGCGCCGCGTCCCGCGGCTCGCCGCTGCGCGAGGTGGCCGCCAGGCCGACCTGCGGCAGCGCCACGGGGTTCAGGGGTCGACCCTGTCCCTGGCTCTCCGCTGCGCGAGGTGGCCGCCAGGCCGACCTGCGGCAGCGCGGTGGGGTTCAGGGGTCAACCCTACCCCTGGCTCGCTGCCGCCCGACGTGGCCGCCCGGCCCACCCGCGGCGCTGCCGCAGGTGCTGTTGCCCTGCTCTGTGCGCGCTCGGAGACGCGCCCTGAGCGAGCTCGCCCCAAGGTGGAGCTGCCGGCTCGGGGTGCAGGGCGCCAGGCTGAGCTGGGCCGGAACCCAAACCAGGCCAAGCCACCGCATGTGGGCGCGCAGCTCTGGCCTGTAGCGCTGTTGCAGGGCTGCGCGTAGTGGTGTGCATTGTGTTGGGAGGCATGCAAGCGCTCTGGCATGTGAAGTGCGAGCGATGCAGTGCATCAGCGCCTTGCAAAATGCCTCCCCCTCCCCCACCTCAGCCCTGGTGCGGGGGCGGGGCAGCTCGCCTCCAGGAGCTCCTTCTGGAAGGCAATCTTCACGCGGTCGTGCGGGTTGTCCATCTCCACAAAGCCCTGCATGCCAGCGCCGGCGCACAGCTCGCTCACAGAGCTCCCGAGGGCAGAGGGCGGGAGCTTGCAGGTGCCTGGCCTGCAGCGCCGGCGCCCCAGCGAGACGGCTGACCGCGCTCCATGCACCAGGAGCATGGGCTGCATGTGGCC
>JAABUV010001368.1_pt1 | contig 35362 bp, 36 predicted proteins | sample 5559971 | NCBI WGS metagenome assembly JAABUV01 (sample SAMN10711881, study PRJNA513362) | rock metagenome | isolation source: Antarctica rocks | place: Antarctica: Victoria Land, Knobhead nord | collected 2015-12-19
CACGACCGTCTCTCTGGTGCCAATCGGATGCCCTCCCTGGCCGCCCTCATCATCCAACGCGCGGCTGAGGCCCACGCCCCCGTGGCGCTCGCGGCGGCCTAGCCCCCCGACTTTTCGATAAGATACCAGATCGTCCTTGTACGCGGGCCGAAAGTTTGTCATTGGAATCCGCGGCCTCAAATTTCTCGGTTCGGTGAAACATTAGCTGGCCTACAATAATGTTACTTTCGGCGCCAATCCGAAAATCCGAACAATCCATTGCACTACCGTCGCAGGCTGTGCTATCGTTAATGGCAGCATAGCAGGGGGAGACATGGAGTGAATCGTAAGCGCTATCGTTCAGCCGCTAGCGGATCAGGCCGCGCCAGCTCCAGCCCAACTCAAGTCGGCGTTAGTCCATGAGAACAATGGCGAAAAGAACGCCTTGGATTACACGGGAATGCTGGAGCGATTAATGCTCTTTCCCCGCTCTATCGCATCCACTAAATCGACGGCGCCGACCTCGCTTGTTGGCGCCGATCCCGCTGTGCCTAATAGCCCAGCCAGACGCCTACTAGGCGCTTATTATACTCCACAGTCGGCCGCCGATTACATGGCGGACTGGATCATTCGCCGCGACGGGGAACACGTACTTGAACCAAGCTTTGGCGACGGTATCTTCCTCCGATCCGTCGCGACAAGCGCGGCGTGCAAGGCATTCACCGCACTGCGCATCTGGGGCGTTGAGATTGACGAGCAAGCGCGAGCGCGGGCGATTCACGAGCAATTGACGACGGCTGACGCCGTGCGCGGCGAAGACTTTCTCGGGGTCTCTCCCTTCAAAGTCCAAGCGGTTATCGGTAATCCGCCGTATGTGCGCCTGCGCCAACTCAAGGGCGATCAGCAAAATCGCGCCCTTAGAGCCGCGCGAACGTCGATGAAGCAGGAGATGGATCCAAGCGGCAGCCTCTGGATGCCATTCGTCCTGCACGCGATGCGCTTTCTCGACGATGGCGGCCGCTTGGCCTTCGTTCTACCGTACGAGTTTACCTATGTGCGATACGCCCGGCCGCTCTGGGCGACGCTGCGCGCCAACTTCGGGTCGCTGCGCGTTCTACGGACGCACGAGCGGCTATTTCCCGAGTTACTGCAGGACGTTGTCATTCTACTAGCCGACGATTATGGATCGCGCACCGACACCGTGTGCTACCAAGCATTCGAACGGGTTGACCATCTTCTCAATGCGCGCCCAGTTGTTGACGAGGATATCAATATCGACGACCTGCTGCGTGGTGAACGAGCCTTCGTTGGCGCGCTCCTTGGGAATGAGTTGCGGCAGCTCCTTAGCTCACGTGTCGCGGACTTAACCGTTCCGGCGAAAAGGTTGGTTACCTTCAACATCGGATATGTCACGGGAGACAAAGCGTTTTTCCATCCGACTGGCAAGGACATCCACGACTACCAGCTCCCCGCGCACAGCCTCCACCCAGCATTGATCTCCACACGTAAGCTAAAAGGCACGGGGCTTTGGACATCCTCTCCGAGCGCCTCACACGAAGACAGGTTATTCCTACCTAATCCCAGAAGCTTGGCCGACGGAGAACGGCGCTACGTCGCACTCGGCGAGGAGCGCGGTGTGGCAAGGCGTTATAAGTGCCGCGTCCGCGACCCGTGGTTCCTCGTGCCGGGTGTGCGTACGCCGGACGTCGTCCTCAGCGTCTTCAGCGAACGCCCGACCCTCCTTATCAACGACGCAAGGCGCGTCGCGTCGAATAGCCTACTATGCGGATATCGTGTGAACGCGAGTGCGACAAGTGAGGAGATCGCGACCGGTTGGTACACATCCTTGACGCTCCTTCAGTGTGAGCTTGAGGTGCATGCGCTAGGAGGCGGGGTCATGGTCATGGTGCCGCGTGAGGCCGGTAATGTTCGGCTGCCGAAAAGCGTACGCGCGGGAGAAGATCACCTACGCCGCCTCGATCAATCGCTCCGCCTCGGCAAAGTGTCAGCGGCATACAACTTTGGTGACCGTCGGGTTCTGATTGAGCAGCTAGGGTTCAGTGAGAACGACGTCGAGCTTTTTCGCCACGGCGTCACGCTATTGGAGCATTGGCGGACATCTTCCCAGTCGGCCTCGCGCTGACAACCTTCACACGGCACGTGCGATTCGCGGCATAAGACCGCGTTATTCGGGTTGATAGAGTTTGTTGTTAGGCAAACACATCCCAAAAAAGCATCCGAGAGTTGAAGGTTTCGACATACAGGCAGTGTACCATGGGAAAAGTTGCGTGCCCTGTGAACAGATCACCCAGCGCCCTTATGATTGGCGCGGCGTCAGTAGGCGTCCGATCGGCTCCGACACGACCTTGCCGTCGCGGTAGACCGTCACGCCGCGCACGAGCGTGCGCGCGACGCGCCCGCGCAACGTGCGGCCGACGTAGGGGCTGTGTCGATGCCGATAACACAGGTCATCGTCGCGCAGGACGGCGCTTTGCGTCAGGTCGACAAGCGCCAGGTCGGCGTCGGCGCCGGCGGCGAGGCCGCCCTTGGCCGGCGCGAGACCGAAGCGCGCCGCGACGTAACCCGAGGTCACCGCCGCGATCATCTCTAGCGGCAGCCCGCGCCGCTCGTGGCCCTCGGTCAGGAGCAGCTGCAAGGTGGACTGGCAGCCCGACACGCCGCCCCACACCTTGAAGAAGTCGTCGCCGGTCTTGAGATCCGCCGGGGCCGGCGAGTGGTCGGAGGCGACCATGGGCAGGTCGCCCGCGAATAGCGCCCCCCACAGCGCCTCGACCTCCGCGCGCGGACGCAGCGGCGGCGCGCACTTGGCGACCGCGCCGAGCGCCTCCAGATCGTCGTCGGTCAGGACGAGATAGTGCGGGCACGTTTCGCAACTCACGTCCACACCGCGCGTTCGCGCCGCTGCCACCAGCGCGACGCCGCGTCCCGTGCTGACGTGGACGACGTGCAGCCGGCAGCCCGTGTCTTCCGCGAACGTGATGGCCCGCGCGATGGCTTCAAGCTCGGCCACGACCGGACGCGAGGCCAGGTAGTCGCGCGCCGACACGCGCCCCTCAGCGACGGCGCGCCGCGCCAGGCCGCTCGTGATAGTGTCGTTCTCGGCGTGGACCGCGACGGGCAGGCCCAACCGCGCCGCACGCGCCATGCCCTCGTAGAGAGTCAGGTCGTCCGCGGCCGGGAAGTCGGCGATACCGCTGTTCGACATAAACGCCTTGAAGCCGACGGCGCCGCACGCGGCGAGATCGTCGAGGTACACGAGGGCGCCGGGCACGAGGCCGCCCCACAAGGCGAAGTCGACCAGCGAGGAAGCGCGCGCGGCGGCGTGCTTGAGGTGGAAGCTCTCCGCGTCAAGCGTGGGCGGATGGGCGTTGAGCGGCATATCGCAATAGGCCGTGGCCCCTCCCGCGGCCAGCGCCCGCGTGCCGGTGACGAAGCCTTCCCACGCGGCCCGCCCTGGCTCGTTGAAGTGCACATGCGCGTCGATGACGCCGGGAAAGACGTGCAGCCCCGCCGCGTCGATCTCCTCACGGCTCGTCCCCGCCAGCTCCGGCCCCACCGCGACAATGCGCCCGTCGGCGATGGCAATATCGCCGCACGCGACGCCATCGGGCGTGACGAGGGCGCCACCACGTAGGATCAGGTCGTAGAGGCTCATAATTCCACCAATACTTTCCTGCCGTTCGCCTCCCACCGCTCCACGGTTGTACGGATCAAGCGCACGACATCGGCGACCCGCGTGCCGCGCGGGTCCGGCGCGTTCAAAAACTCGCACAGGTTCACGAGGTCGAGCAGCGCGGCGATGTTTTTCCAGTCGCGCGGCAGCTCTCCCCCACCATCCTCGAAGCCGCGAATGAAAGCTGCCTCGAAGGCGGGAGGAAGAGTGTCCGCGCCACGCAGCATATTGCCGACATCGTGCAGGGGCGACCCGGCAAAAGCAAACTCCCAATCCAGCACCGCCCCCACGACCCAGGACTCGCCCTCGCGCCGTACGATGATGTTCGATCCGTTGTAGTCCGCGTGTACCAGCGAGCGGGCGTCGTTGACGGTTCGCACAGCCGAGGCGCCCTGCGTGACCATATTCCATAGATGATCCCGCAACGCGACGCCCAGTCGCCCTTCCGCCGGCCCTTGGAATAACCGGTCACGGATATAGGGGAGCCACGACGTGTCGGCGTCCCCCAATGGATGGTCCACGGCGAGATGCGGACCGAAGAAGCCCGCGCGCGCGAAAGTATAGGAGCCGATGGTCGCCAGCACGGCGCCCGTCGCGTGAGCGACTGAAGCGACATCTTCAGCGCTTCCGTGCGCCAGCGCCCGATCCAGCATGACCCCGTCCACCCACGATGTGATGGCATACGGCCGCTCATAGCGCCGCCCATCGACGTCGGCGTAGAGAATATCCGGCAGCGGCACGCGATCGTGGATCAGATTGTAGATGTCCACTTCCTTCCGGCACGCGGCGGAATCGCGCGTGTACACGCGGATAACAAAGGGCGTATCGTAGCCCGACACCATCACCTTGTAATTCGTGTTGGCAAGGCCAGCAGTCAAAAGGTCGGCGTGCACGACGGCACGCCCAGGCCAAAGCGGTTGCGCCAATTCCGTGAGAGTAGGAAGATCGAGGCGCACGAATGGATAGCTACGCTCCCAGTTGTCTTTCACTACTACCCCCACACCACCTTAGTCAGCTACGTTGTATGAGTCAACCAGGTTGACCAGGAAGCTATGCATCACGTCGAGCGCGACCGCGATGTCCTCCACCGCGACCGCCTCGGCCGGGTTGTGGCTGACGCCTCCCTTGCAGCGCACGAACAGCATCGCCACGGGGGCCAGGGCGGACATGACGACGGCGTCGTGCCCGGCGCCGCTGGGCAGGTTCAACGCCGCGTAGCCCAGCGCCTTGATCGCGCGCGACGTACACGGAAAAGTCGGCGACATGGTCGTACGCGGGACGTGGATTGAAAGGGTTGAGTGAGACCCATCCCACTGGCAGGCTGAACCACGTCTTAGCGATATGGCAGCACTGGTACCGTCGTCTGAGCTTCAGCAAGGCGGCGCTGTGCAACAAGGAGCCGTTTCGGCTCACAATGAAATATAATGCGATAGGGCTGCTCCCTATCGTCGCCTCCTACCACTCCTTGCTGTTCGGAGGCACTGCGCAGGCTGTTAATAAATTGTCTAAAATCTTGCTTGTCACGAAGAATGCGGTCTACGTTAGTAACGAAAAAGAAACGGTGGCCTCTGGGCAACCACGCTAAATCCGCCATACATTCTTCGAAAGCATCCCAATTCTCCCCGAAGTAGTATGGGAATTGCAGTGCCGCCGCCCATTCCTGGAAGAGAAGCTTACGGGTAGAGCACCTTTGGCCTCGAATGATTCGAACAACGCTTCGCAGCGCTTCCCCAACAATAGCCACCGAGTCGTCGACATCCCGCTCCCCCATAGGTAAGAGATAGGCCCACGGTGATTGGGCTGGAGCATGCTCCAAGGGCGTGAACGCCTCTACTACTGTTTTCTCGAGATGCCTCTTCGCTGCAAAAACACGCTCGGCTTCTCTCTTGAACCATACATCGTCGAAGATATCGAGGATATCAAAGTTATCCGCTTCCATATTCTTATTCTCTCACAGTATAGGCTGTCGCGCTTTCCTACAGTAGGCACAAGTCAAGCTCGATTTTACGACACACGGCCGGCCAAGAACTCGTCCGCCTCTCGTTCCAGGTATCGCGGGTGTAATCGGGCCACCGACTATTCCAGCGTTCACCACCCGACGTCGCGCAACGCCTACCCTCAGCATCACACAGGGAACATGGTTGTGTAATGATCCGGAGTGTACCAAGCCCTTTTCGTATTCGTATTTGTATCCACCACGATGCGCTCTCTATTTCGGCGGATACCGGGTAGAGGTATAGGGTCGATATCGTATTCCCGATAGTTGCCACCACGCGGCAAGAGCCCTTCCGAATTAGAAAACAGGCCGCCTCCGTAGTAGTTTGGGGGCGGAGAGCCGGTCCGTAAGACGTATAGCAAGACTGGGATAGCTTTGCTCGGATAGGGTAAAACCCCGCTAACAAGGACACGAGACGGCCCAACGAAGCAATTGTTGTTGTCGCCAAGAAAGAGCCCGCATACCAAAGCGGATGCTATTCGCCGACTTTGTGCCCGGGCGACTGCTACGGAGGTAGTATTGATCGTGATTACCTGGTGATTCGGACGCAGGCGTCCCGCCCCCAGCCAGAAACCAATATCGCCCAGATCATCGTATTCGTTAAGCCAGTATCCGCACGCCTCCGACGATGTAATCGTACTACCATCATCCAGCTGGATCGTGAACAACTCGCCGACCGTTCCAGAAAAAACCGCGCGGAGCGCCTCGTCTTGTATAACTCCTCTGGCGGTATCCATCGTTCGCACAAGGTCCCCAACTCGCAATCTTTCGATGCGCTGCGGACCCTTGGGAGTTTCTACAAGCGTGCCCGTCAGAAAGCCTCCACGACCTATATCCATGTTAGGCGCTACCACCTCTATCAGCCGAAGGCCTTCGTACGCCTCCTATAACGCTCAAGGAAAAGAATGGAATCCGCATGTCACTTTGTCGCTCACTGTACGTATCCTTCTCACAAATCACCTGAAGTCTACAGCCAGATTGTATGAATCGACCAGATTAGCCAGAAAGGTGTCCATGACGTCAAGCGCCACCGCGACGTCTTCCACCGCGACCGCCTCGGCCGGGTTGTGGCTGACGCCGCCCTTGCAGCGCACGAACAGCATCGCCACGGGCGTCAGGGTGGACATAACGACGGCGTCGTGCCCCGCGCCGCTGGGCAGGCTCAACGCCGCGTAGCCCAGCGCCTCGATCGCGCGCGACAACGCCGCGCCGAGCGCGGGGGAACAGCCGACGGTCGCGCTCTCCTGCACCGGCCGCCACTCAACCGAAACGCCACGTCGCGCGCCGATACCCTCAGCAGTATTATGTAAATCACGGCAAGCCGTATCGCGCGCCACGTCGTCCAGGTGGCGCACGTCCAGGCTGAACGCCGCCCGGCCGGGTATGACGTTGCTCGCCCCCGGCTCCACGGCCAGGCGCCCCACCGTGGCGACGAGCCCGGCCTCCCGCCGCGCCAACCCCTCGACGGCGAGCGCGAACTCGGCCGCCGCGCATAGGGCGTCGTGGCGCAGGTCCATCGGGACCGTGCCGGCGTGGCCGGCCTGTCCCGCGAACGCGATGTCGCAGCGGCTCTGCCCCATGATGACCGACACCACGCCGACCGGCAACTCTCGCCGCTCCAGCACGGGTCCCTGCTCGATGTGCACCTCGCAGTAGGCCAGCACTGTGTCAGGATCACGCTTATCACGGTCGATAGCCGCAGGGTCGCCGCCAAAGGCGCGGATTGCCTCGCCCATCGCGATGCCGTCCTCGTCGCGGCGGGACAGGTCGCGAGGGTCGAATGTACCGGCCAACACCTGACTGCCGAGGTAGCTCGTGTGGTAGCGCAGGCCCTCCTCGTCGGCAAAGGCGACCACCTCCAGCGCAAAGGGCAGGCGCACGTCACGCGCATGCAGGCGCTCGACCAGGGCCAGCGCCACGAGCACGCCGAGAGGTCCGTCGTATTTGCCTGCGTCACGCACCGTGTCCAGGTGCGAGCCCAGCAGCAGCGTCTTGGCGCCGGCCTCGCGCGCCTCGTAACGCCCGATCAGGTTGCCGATGCTGTCCTGGCGCACGGTCATGCCGGCGTCGCGCATCCAGCCGGCCACCGCCGCGTTGGCTGCGCGCATCGCGGGCGTGGCGAAGCGCCGCGTCAGCCGATCAGGCTCCTCGCTGATAGCGCCCAGCGCGTCGCAACGCTCTAGTATGCTCTGGGCGTCGGCCAACTCAATCATGTGTTAGACCCACCACTCGAAAAACTCGCATTAGTCGCCGTTAGGATATGTGGCAAGAGCGGTGGGTTCCAACGAACCTCCCGCCACTGCTCAGTGGTAAGCTGACTCAGCACGACAAGGTCGCTCTCCCTCATGCTGGTGTATTCCCCAACATCGCGGCCGGCCTCAAGTCGCTCGACAGCGTGGGCGATGTCCTCGGCCGTGAACGTGAGCGGCTCGTCGCTCTCAGACGGATAGAGTTCATCGGGATACGGGATATGGTCGTCGGGCTGTGTAACGCGTTCACTTGCCATAAGAATCCCTCCTGGAAGCCACCTACTCTTATCAAACCTATCTAGAGTTAGCTCGCTACCGCGACCTTTTCCTCTCGCGGCATGTATGTCAAATCGACGTCGTGGCCGTCGGGCAACGTGGCACACAACCGCAACTGACCACCGAGGGCGGCGACGTAGGCGCCAACCGTCGAGAGGCGCACGTCCGTTTCGCTCTCAATCTGCGATACCCAACTCTGTGTCACGCCGAGGCGCTCGGCCAGTTGTTCCTGCGTCAGTCCGGCCCTGCGGCGCAACTCGGGCAGCCATACGCCGGTACTAATGGCCGTGCTGAACCCTTGTTCCAGTGCCGGATTGCCTTGACGGCGCGTCTCACTCCATGTGCGGCGCTCACTCATAGTAGCCCTTCTTTCTTCAACTGTGCCAGGTATGCGTCATACAAGTCGTCGGCTTGCGGCACGTTTTGGTCGTACCACTCTATCCTCTGTCCCGTAATACGTTTAACTCCCGCGATACGTGCTATAGGCCCACGGCGAGGCGAGCAGAGGCACATGGTAGCGCGCGGTCGCGTCGGCGATCCCGAAGCGGACCGGGACGCGGTCTAGGAAAGGCAGCCCCTCGGGCGCTGGCTCTTGCACGGAGAAATAGTCGCCGACCATGAAGACCACTTCGTAGACGCCCACCACCAACTCGTCGCCGGCTAGCAGCGGCGCGTCGGTGCGGCCGTCCACGTTGGTACGCGCCGTTTTGAGCAACTCCGGTTGGCCGCCGTCGCGGCCGAGGCGCCATACCTCGATCGCCACGCCCGCGGCGGCCCGCCCCCGCGCCACGTCGAGCACATGCGTGGTCAGGCGGCCCATCAGGCATCCCTCGTCAGCGTGAGGTTGATCGTGCCGTAAGCTGGGAACGGGTCGCTATAGACCTTAACCCTGTGGTCCTGCTCCGACACGACGACGGGGTCCCAGGTGCGGTTCTGCGCGCTGAAGGAGACCGAGGCCATGGCGGGGAAACGCGCCAGCAACCGCGTCCCTATCTCATAGACGAGGTGCTGGATCGACTCGCTCACGAAGGAGTGGAAGACCGTCGCCGCGAGGTCGCGTACCTGCTCGGATGGGATGTAGCGCGCGGGGTCGCCCGACAGCAGGTCGTCGGCGTCGCCGTAGGTCCAGTGCACGTCGAGGTAGATGTAGAGCGGGCGGTCGCCGCGCTCAGGCAGCGTGGTGTAGCCGTCGCGTACGAAGCGCGTGAAGGCGCTGCCCATCACTTTGACGAGTCGCATGTCGACGCGCCCGCAGCGGTGGTCGGTGACGGCGATGTCGTCGCCCTGAATGTCCAGCGCCAGCGTGCACAGCGCGCGGTCGCCGTGCGACGGGCTGAACAACACTGGGCTGTCGGCGAACGCGGCGCCAGCGCCGGCGGGGACGCGCGCGGGCAGGAACGGCCGCTCGTGGCCGGTGACGCGCAGCGCCTGCATCTGTGGGTACGTGGTCAGGAGCCCACGGCCGAGGTCGTGGAGGTAGCCCTCCAGCGTGGCGCCGTCGTAGGCGAGCGCCTGCCGCAGCACGAAATTCTTCATCGAGTCGGTGGCGACCACCGCGCTGTTGTCACCCTCGGTATAGGCCGGCAGGACGTTGCGCCCGAAGACCTCGACGTCCACCTCCAATGCGAAGAGCGTGTTATCCCGCCCCGTGAATAGCGACTCGGGGATCGGACGGACTCCGGTGAGCGGCCGCGCATAGACGCGGTAGAGCGGCACGCGCGCTTTGCCATAGCTGATCTCAGCGTCCATTAGTCGTTCACCCCCCTAAAATAACTGCGTTGGCCTGCGCTTGTACGCGATCCAGCAACCGCAGCCACGCGATCTTGGCGACCTCGCCGAGCGCCGTCGTTATCTCCTGTTCGCGCGTGTGGCCGAGGCGCGCGTCGAAACCGGCCAGGATTCTCTCCTTCTTATTTTCGCGCACGCAGATGACGAACGGGAACCCGAAGGCGTCGCGATAGGCCACGTTCAGCCGGGTAAACGCGGCAACCTCCGCGGGCGACAGGCGGTCGAGCCCGGCCGACGCCTGTTCCCCCGTCGACGCGGGCGTGAGCGTCCCGGCCAGGGCCGCACGACCGACCAAATCCGGGTGCGCCCGGATCAACTCCACCTGCCGCTCGACCGGCGCCGCGTCAATGACGGCGCGAAGCCGCTCATGCAAGTGTGTAAGATCCGCGAAAGGGCGCTCCTCCCAGGCGCGCTCGACGATCCAGGGCGGCCCCTCGAACACCGACCCCAGCGCCGCCACCAAGCCGTCGCGGTCGAGCGCGTTTATCTCATCAATCGTTATCCGCGTGGCGGTCATGAATGCTCCTTGCTTTGACGACACAGGACGGCCGCGGCGCGGACGGCTTGTACCAAAGTATAGGCGCTATGCCCAACGGCGCGCAGAATGACCGTATCGCCGTGACCGACCGTGGCGCCGCCGTAGAGGCCGCGCTCCTCCAACAGGGAGTGCAACTCCGTGGCGAGGAGCGCCCCCGCGCCGGTTGTTAGGCCGAACGCGTAGAGTGTCGCCAGGTGTGTGTACGCGCCGAGGATCGGACCCGCGCTCGGCGGCCATACCCGCGGCTCCAGACGCAAGGTATCGCGCAGCAGCGGCGTCCCGGCGCGGTCCGCGCGCACGCGCAGGGTGAGCCGGCGGTAGGCGAAGACCTCGCCGCGATGCAGGCGGCCCGGCCCGACGACCTCGCTCACGACGGCGTACCCACCGGGCTCCACATCCAGCCGGGTCTCACCCTCGTAGAGCGCGTCGGCGTAAGGGATTAGCTCATCGGGTAGGTACTCCAACCGGGCGCCGGCGGCGACCTGTAGCGTCGTGCATTGGCGCGCCGGTCTATCGCCCGTGGCACGGTACAGCCGCGTCGCCCCGACCGTCAGCACCCGCGCCGCCGCGCCCGGCTCGACGATGAAGCGCTGCTCCAGCAGGTCGCCGGCCACCACGCCCCCGGCCACATTGAGCACCGCGACCTCCGCGTAGGGGTCGTCGCCGCCCTGGCGGCCCAACAGACCCTGTGCATGCAGCGGCGTGGCGGCATGCTGGCGACTCAAGACCGTGCGCGCGCCGCGCCGCGCGAAGGAGATCTCAAGGCGGCCGTGCGCGCCCGGCGTCGCGCCCCATGGCGAGGACTCAGTGGGCGCGCGCATGGTTGTGATTGTGATCGGCGTGCATGTCCCACTCTCGCGCGCTCGGCGCGATGTCGTCCAGCCACGAGAGCACGAACCGCGCGATCTCTTCGACACCCGCGCCGTCACGCAGATTGCTGAACACGACCGGCCGCGATCCTCGCGCCGCCTGGGCGTCACGCGCCATCACGTCTAATGACGCTCCGACGTGCGGCGCGAGGTCGATCTTGTTGATGACCAGCAGGTCGGAGCGGCTGATCCCGGGACCACCTTTGCGCGGGATCTTGTCGCCGGCGGCGACGTCGATGACATAGATAAAACGCTGCACGAGGTCGGGGCTGAAAGAGGCAGCCAAATTGTCTCCGCCGCTCTCCACGAAGACCAATCGCAACCCTGGATGCGCGGACGCCAGGCTGTCGATGGCTTCCAGATTGACCGAGACATCGTCGCGCACAGCGGCGTGCGGGCACCCGCCCGTCTCCACGCCGCGCACACGGTCGGCCGGCAAGACGCCGCGGCGCAACAGGAAGTCGGCGTCCTCGCGCGTGTAGATGTCGTTCGTGACCGCCGCGAGGTCGACCTCTCCGGCCAAGCGACGGCACAGCGCCTCGACCAGCGCCGTCTTGCCCGACCCTACCGGGCCGCCTATGCCCACCTGCAAGCGTCCGTTCATGTCTACCTCCACCAAGCCTGTGTCACGATATAAACAACCGCGCCGGGGCGCGTTCGTGGCGCATACCGGCGATCTCGACGAGGGGCAGGCCGCCGCCCATATCGTCACGCGGGTACGTCGCCGCGCTGCGCACGGCCGCCGCGATATCCCCTTTGAGAGCGTGCAGCGTCGCCTGCGCCGCACTCTGACCGAGCGGGATCAGGCGTACGGCCGCCGACACCGTCGCCGCGACGACGCCAAAAGCATGGGCCTCGGTCAGGGCGTCGACGTCAATGCCCAACGCCTGCCCCACGACGCCGTAGGCCAGCGCGTGATGCGGCCCGATCACACCATCCCTGGACAGCCGCGCTAGCCTATTCAGTATGTTCTCGCCCGTTCCCGTGACGTCTCCGTGCCCTGGCGGCAGGTCCAGGAACCCGCGCGCCGTGGTCAGCAGGCGGCGGCCGGCGGCGGCGCTGGCCTCGCGCCACTCACGGACCGGCTTGAGCGCCGCCAACTCCGCGTCGAGGCGCGCGAGCCAATCGAGATCGCCCATCGTGGCAAGGTCATAGGCCCAGCGCAGCGCCACGAGGTCGGTACACGCCAATACGGCGAGCAACTGGACGCGCAGCAACGCGCGCACGCCCTCCGCGTCCGTCACCGTCCCCTCCGCCACCAGGGTCTCCAAGCCATAGGAGTGCGCGTGCGCCCCAATCGGGAAGGCCGAGTCGGCCAGGTGCAAGAGGTTGAGCAGATTGTCCATATTAGAACAGGAAATAGCGCTGAGCCATAGGCAGCACGGTAGCCGGCGCGCAGGTCAGCAAGACGCCGTCCGCGCGCACCTCGTAGGTCTCGGGGTCGACCTGGAGGTCCGGCGTGGCGTCGTTGTGTACCATGTCGGCCTTGCCGAGTGCGCGGCAGCCGCCGACGGCCACGGCGGGACTGTCCAGGCCCAGCCGCTCCGGCACGCCCGCGTCCAGCGCGGCCCGTGACACAAAGGTGAGGCAGGTACCGCGCCGGTTGGCCGCCGCGAACATGGGCCGCGCCAGCACCGGCTGCGGCGTGGGAATCGACGCGCCGGGGTCGCCCATCGCCGCGTAGGCGATCATGCCGCCCTTAAGCACGAGCTCCAGCTTCACACCGAAGAAGGCCGGCCGCCACAGGCACAGGTCGGCCAGCTTGCCCGGCTCGATCGAGCCAACGTGCGCGGCGACGCCGTGCGCGATGGCCGGATTGACGGTGTACTTGGCCACGTAGCGCCGGATGCGCCGATTGTCGTTCTCACCTGCCTCCTCCGGTAGGCCGCCGCGCTGGACACGCATCTTGTGCGCCGTCTGCCACGTACGGATAATCGTTTCGCCCACGCGGCCCATCGCCTGGCTGTCCGAGCTCATCATGCTGATGGCGCCCATGTCGTGCAGGATGTCCTCGGCGGCGATTGTCTCGGCGCGGATGCGTGACTCCGCGAAGGCCAGATCCTCGGGCACGGCCGCGTCGAGGTGGTGGCAGACCATCAGCATATCCAGGTGCTCCTGCGCGGTGTTGGCTGTGTAGGGACGCGTCGGGTTGGTTGAGGAGGGCAGCACGTTGGGCAGACCGCAGACGCGCAGGATGTCCGGCGCGTGGCCGCCGCCGGCGCCCTCGGTGTGGTACGTGTGGATGGTGCGCCCGGCGATGGCGGCGATGGTGTCCTCGACGAAGCCCATCTCGTTGATCGTGTCGGTGTGGATCGCGATCTGCACGTCGTACCGATCGGCCACGCGCAGGGCGCAATCGATCGCGGCGGGCGTGGAGCCCCAGTCTTCGTGCAGCTTGAGCCCGATGGCGCCGGCCTCGATCTGCGCCGCCAGCCCCTCGGGCCGCGCGGCGTTGCCCTTGCCCAGGAAGCCCAGGTTGACGGGGTAGGCGTCGGCCGCCTGCAGCATGCGCGCGAGATACCAGGGGCCGGGCGTGCAGGTCGTGGCGTTCGTGCCCGTGGCGGGACCCGTGCCGCCGCCGAGCATCGTGGTGATCCCCGACGACAGCGCCTCGTCGATGAGCTGCGGGCAGATGAAGTGGACGTGGCTGTCGATCCCACCGGGCGTGACGATCAGCCCCTCGGCGGCGATCACCTCGGTTCCAGGGCCGATGGCGAGCGCCGGCCACACGCCGTCCATCGTCGCGGGGTTGCCGGACTTGCCACAGGCCACGACGCGCCCATCCTTCACCCCGATGTCGGCTTTGACGATACCCCAGTGGTCCACGATTAAGGCATTGGTGATAACCAGGTCCAATGCGTCCGCCATGATGCCCTGGCCCATGCCATCACGGATAACCTTGCCGCCGCCGAACTTGACCTCCTCTCCGTAAACGGTGCGGTCCTCTTCGACTTCGAGCACGAGCGCGGTGTCGGCCAGCCGCACGCGGTCTCCCGTGGTGGGGCCGTACATGCGCGCGTAGGCGGCGCGCGATAGGGGCGCGCTCACGACGCGCCACCCGTAGCCGGAGCCGGCGCGTCCAGGAAGCCCCGTTCGCGCGCGCGGGACAGCGCGGCCGCGCGCGCGCCGGAGGCGTCGAGCGGGCCGTCGACGAGCCCGTTGAACCCGATGGCCTCGCGCGCGCCGCCGAGCGGGACGAGGTCGACCGGACGCTCCTCGCCGGGCTCGAAGCGCACGGCGGTCCCCGCCGGGATGTCGAGACGGCAGCCAAACGCGGCCGCGCGGTCGAAGCGCAGGGCGCGGTTGGCCTCGAAGAAGTGGGCGTGCGACCCGACCTGCACCGGGCGGTCACCTGTGTTGGCGACGCCAATGGTGAGCGCGGCCCGGCCCTCGTTGAGGATCACCACGCCCTCGCGCGGCAAGACCTCGCCGGGGATGATTGGCTCCGTGACAGGGTCCGATGCGGCGTCGGAGGCGACGCCAATAGGCTGATGCACGGTGACGAGTTTGGTCCCATCGGGGAAGGTGGCCTCGACACTCAATTCCTCGATCATCTCCGCGACACCGTCCATCACGTCCAATGTATTGAGGATAGTGCGTCCATAGCTCATCAGGTCGGCGACAGAGCGGCCGTCGCGCGCGCCCTCCAGCACCTCGGCCGTGATGAGGGCCACGGCCTCTGGGTAGTTCAGGCGCAGCCCACGCGCGCGACGCTGGCGCGCCAGCATGGCCGCGACGACGATCAGCAGTTTCTCTTGCTCACGCGGACCCACATGCATCGACGGTTACTCCACATGCCCTTGTCGCGCCTCACCGCGTGGAACCATGGCGCGCCCGCATGGTAGCACGGCGTCGCGCGCGCGGACAAGGCGCCGGCGGACGGAACGGACGCCCGATCTGTAGCTACGATGCACAGAAAGGCCGGCCGGCGCCGCCATACGCGCACAAGGCGTGGTCATCGACGGAGGCGTCGCCACGCTACGTCGCCGCGGCCCCCGGCGTGACGCGCGGACGTGGCTTGTGATGCGACGGGGCGTTCACAGAGCTCGGCGGCGCCGCGCCGCTGTTTGTCGTCGCGCCAGAGGCCGTCGATTGGCTAGCCCCGACGCCGATCAGGCCACGCGACACGTAGCCTCCGTGCCATCGACCGTCGTCACGGCGGCCCAACTGACGTGGTAGCCGCGCACGAGAAGCTTGGCGCCCAACGCCAGCTTCTCGATAACTGGGGCGGCCAGGCGTGGGCCGCTGCGCAGGTTCAGCCCGTCGACCATCGCCACGACATAGGCCCCCGGCGGCGCCCCCGTCGTGGACGCCTGCCCCGAGGCGCTCGTGGGTGTGGCCGCGTCGACCGGGACGGGGCCGGAGGTGACGACACGCGGCACGGCCGGCTTGCTCATATACCAGTTGAGCACCCAGCCGATGTGGCCCGACGGCAGCACAACCTCGTCCCAGCTCGGCGATGTCGCGCCCGTGCCCACATACGCCAGCCGCTCGCCCACGCGCAGAGGTTCGAGCGGCGCGTCGTGCAGCGCGGGACCGCTACGGGCCGGGTAGCGCGTATCGAGGACGACGATGAATGGAGGCGTGAAGGCGGCCGACGTGATCACGGTCGGCAATTGGGGCAGCGTCGCGCCCTGTACCCACTGGCGCGCCACGTAGCCGGTTACATCACCGGGCAGCGCCACATGGACCCACCCGTTCCCGGTCAGCCCCAGGTAGCCCAGGCGCGCGCCCTCGCGCACCGCGTTGAGCGCCGGGTACTCAAAGCCCGAGCCGGCGCGCACGTTGAGCGTCGCGCCGCCTTCCGTCGTCACGATCACATAGTTGGGATAGCGCCGGTAGAAGCGGTCCAGCACGCCCCGTTGCTCGCCGCCGTCGCGCGCCGCCGCCATGCGCCGCGGCGACGGCGGCCCTGGCGCCCCTGGCTCGCCCGGCGGGGCTGGCGGCGGTGGCGCTGCGATGTCAGTGGGAGTCGGCGTATCCGTGGGAGCCAGGGTTGTCGCGGGGGTAGGCGCATCCGGCGACGCCGCGCCCGCCGTATCGGTCGGCGACGCCGTGCCCGCCGTATCCGCCGGCGCTGTCGTCGTCATCGCGGGAACCGCCGCGCCCGCCATCAGGCGCGCGGCGATAAACGTGATGGGGTCGTCGTAGCCGACGATGAGCGCCGCGTTGCCGAACGTATAGCCCGGGCCATTCTCGTCGACGGTCTTGATCTCCAGATGCAGGTGCGGGCCCAACACGAAACCGGTCGCCCCGACGAGCCCAATGGCCTGCCCAATGGTGACCGCCTGTCCGGGAGCCACGGTCAGGCTGCCGGCCAGCATATGCTCGTACTGCGAGTAGACGATACTGCCGTCGGGGAGCGCATGCCGGATGCGGACCATCTCACCGTACGATGAGTTGTCGCCCGCGACGACGACCACGCCGTTGGCGACGGCGCGCACTGTGCCGCCGGTCGCGCCATCGGAGAGGTCGACGCCGGTATGCCCGCAAAAATATTGGCCCGCATAGTAGTAGCCCTGGCCTTGCGAGGGGTCGCACGAGTTGTTGAACATCTGCGTGATCTGATAGCCGTTGGCGTTACCCGCGTCGAAGGTGGGGGCGACATCCGGCGCCCCGACGGGGTATGCGAAGGTGGTGGCCGGCGCGTTATCGGCGGGGGCGGGGGCGCCGGCGGCCGTCGCGATGAGGTAGGGGGAACCGCTGCCAATCATGGGGGCGAGGGCGAGACCGAGACTCAGGAGAAGCGTGAGTGCTGTGACGAGAACATTTTTTCTCAAGATCCATCTACTCCTTCCACATTCCACAATGGGCGCACATCCCATGCAAAGGATGGATACGCCGCACTGAAGCGCCGGCAAAGGGGAAGCTGTGGCGATAGTAGCAGGGGCGGACAGGCGCTGTCAATGGGTAGACGGTTTTCTCAGCCTCCTATCAGCTTAAGAACCCGCGCGCGGCCGGTGGAAGAGCCGCCGCGGGCGCCGCGGGCGCCAGCGCGTGCGCAGCCACGCCGCGACCGCGTCGGCGGCCAAGGGCCTCGTCATGTAGGACCCCTGCGCGGCGTCGCAGCCGCACGCGCGCAGCGCCGACCACGCCGCGGCGTCTTCCACGCCCTCGGCCACGACCTCGAGGCCGAGGGCGTGGCCGAAGGCCACGGCCGCCTGCACGACGGCGCGGCCGGCGCGGTCGTGGCCCACCTCCCGCACGAGGCCGCGGTCGATCTTGAGCTCATGGATGGGGAGCCTCTTGAGTTGGGCGAGCGACGAGTAGCCCGTCCCATAGTCGTCCACGGCGATATGGACGCCGCGCGCGGCGAGCGCGTGGAGCGCGTCGACGGCGCGCGCCTGATCGGTCAGCACCGCCGTTTCGGTGACCTCGACACCGAGCAGGCGCGCGGGGACGCCGTGCCGCGCCAGGGCGGCGTCAACGACCTGTGGCAACGCCAGGTCGTGCAGCAACGCCGCCGCCACGTTGATGTCCACGCGCAGGTCCAGCCCGTCCGCCTGCCACGCGGCGCACTGGGCCAGCGCCGTGTCAAGCGCCCAGCGCGAAATCTCCGCGATCAGGCCATTCTCTTCGGCGATAGGGATGAACACGTCCGGCTCGACCGCCCCGTGTACGGGTGAGGTCCAGCGCGACAGCGCCTCAACCGCGCGCGTCTTGGCGTCGGCCAGACCGAGCTTGGGTTGGTAATGCAGTGTCAACTCTCCCACTCGCACGGCGTCCTGTAAGGCCGCGGCTAGGGACAGATGCGCCGCCTGGGCCATATCGGAGCCGTCCACGTACATGACCGGCCCGCGCTGGCCGCGTTTGGCCGCGTACATCGCCGCGTCGGCGTGGCGCAGGATCGTCTCCGCGTCCGTCCCATGCGCGGGGTACAACGCGATCCCGACCGACGTCCCCGGGCGCAACGGCGGTACGGGCTCCCCCTCCAGGACGATTGGGGTGTCGAGCGCCTCGGTTAGCGAATGGGCCACCAGGCGCGCGCCCTCCTCGTCGGTCCCCACCAGGATCGCCGCGAACTCATCGCCGCCCAGGCGAGCCAGCGTATCGGACGTGCGCAGGCGCTCACGGAAACGCGCGGCCACGGCGTGCAGGAGGCGGTCGCCGATGTCGTGGCCGAACGAATCATTGACGCCCTTGAAGCCGTTGAGATCCATCATCAAGATCGCCGCGGCGGACTGCTCGCGCCGCGCCGCGCGCAGGGCCTGAGTCAGCCGATCCGCGAAGAGCGCGCGGTTCGGCAGGCCGGTCAACGGGTCGTGGAGCGCCTGTCGCTCCAGCCGGCGCTCGCCCTCGATATACGGCGTGACATCCACAACGCTCACGGCGGTCAGGCCGCCCGGCGCCGGCGAAGCCGTCAGTTCGAGCCAACGGCGCGCGCGCCCCGCGGGCGTGTACCCCACGGTCAACGGGCGCGGCATATTATGCTCTAACCAGGGCCACAGCGTCGGGGGGACCGGCAGGCCCTCGCGCGTTACCGCGGCCGCGAGGATCGCGGCAAGCTCACGCCCGTCCATACGGCGGGGTGGGAACCCTAACAAGGCCGCCGCGGCCGGATTGGCCGCGCGCACGATACCCCGATCGTCGAGGGCGATGATACCGCACGGACAAGCGTCGATCACGGCGTGCGGGAGCGCCGCCCCAAGCAGAGTAGCGCCGGCCTCATCGCTCGTCGCCGGTTTGGCCGTATCCATCACCCTCCCGTAGCCCCAAGCGCGCCGCGCCGTGTATCTGTATAATCCACATCGGTCGTAGTGTTAAGTATAACGGAGCGCGCGCTAGCTGCTCTTCGACAGATCAGTACTCACGCCTGCGGTATTCACTGCAGGCAAAACTCATTACCCTCTGGGTCGCGCATGACGACGAAGTATTCGCCGCCCTCGTCAAATGCGCGCACGCGCGTGGCCCCGAGATCCACAACGCGGGTCACGGCGCCGTCGACACGCGCGCGCCGCTCCTCTATAGGGACGGACGGCCCGCCGCTCACGCTTACGTCGAGGTGGACACGATTCTTGACCGTCTTCGGCTCAGGGACACGCTGGAAAAAGATACGCGCGCCACGGCCTTCGGGATCGACGACCGCGCTACGCGTGTCCCATTGGTCCTCAGGTACGCCCTGCGCGGCCAGGAATGCCGGCCAGGTATCGTAGCCCGCGGGAGGATCTTGCTTTTTGTAGCCAAGGACGCCCGCCCAAAAATCCGCCAGACGGTCTGGGTCCGCGCAATCGAAGGTGACCTGAAACGGTATAGCCATAGCATGCCTCCTGAGGCCGCATCGCGCGGTACCTTCACGCCCCTAGCGGCGATGACCCGCGCCTACTCGCCAACAACACCGTTGTGATAGAACGCGTGTTCGAGTGAGTCAAGCCGTTATCAGCCGCCCAAGGCCGATGCGCTAGCGCGGCGAGGCGGTATGCTTCAGGGAGCGCCGCGCGGCGCGGCATTAGCCCGCACACATTTTCCGAAAGAGACGAAGAGACACATCATGAGCGAGTGGGAACAACCCGACGAACACGCGCTGGACAGTATAACCCGCGACCTGCTCAGGGCGATCGGCGAGGATCCGGCGCGCGAGGGGTTGGTGGACACGCCGCGGCGCGTGGCCCGTTCGCTGGCCGATCTGACCTCCGGCTACCGGCAGACGCTCGCGGGCGTCGTCGGCGACGCGCTCTACGCCGAGGACTACGACGAACTGGTCCTCGTGCGCGACATCCCCTTCTACTCGCTGTGCGAGCACCACCTGCTGCCCTTCTTCGGCACGGCGCATGTGGCCTATCTGCCGGACGGCTGCGTGATCGGCCTGAGCAAGCTGCCGCGCATCGTCGACATGTACGCGCGCCGCCTACAGGTGCAGGAGCGCCTGACGCGCGAAGTCGCCGCGGCCGTCGAGACGGCGCTGCGGCCGCGCGGCGTCGGCGTGGTGATCGAGGCCGAGCACCTGTGCATGTCCATGCGCGGCGTGCAAAAGCCAGGCAGCCGCACCGTCACCAGTACCCTGCTGGGCGAGATGGGCCGCGACCCCGCGCGCCGCGCCGAGTTCCTCTCCCTCGTGCGCCAACGCGGCTGACAGCCTATTGGTTATTCCCATCCCTGACGCACCCCATACGCTAGGAGAAGAGACGGCCAACAAGATAGGTAAAGCCCGGTACCACGTCCTCGCCGTCGAGCATGTCGTCGACGCCCAGCGGGGTCGGCGTCTCGTCGCCAGGGCGCCACACGTCCACGCGCTTGTAGCGCGGCCAGATAACCCACACGAGGCGCGTACCAAAGGAGAGATACGTTTTAGCCTTCACCCCCATGGCGGGCGCGTATTGGTTCTCCGACGCCACTTCGACGGCGAGATCGGGGGCAAGCCGCGGCGCTCTTTTGTAATAGTCAGGCGACGTCGAGAGCGGCAAGCGGTCCGCGCGCACAAAAGCAACGTCGGGGGCAAGCTCCATGGTGAGCGGATGGGCGGGGTCGAGGCGGTAGCCGCCCTGCTCACCTGTCAAGACGCCTAAGCTGTTATCTTCGATGTAGGCGCCTAGTCGTATAGCGAGACGCATACCAATACTCGATGCCCCAAAGCTACTCAGCGGCATGCGGACAAGGACCCCCTGCACCAACTCATAGCCGTACCCATCGTCTGGGATGGCATGCAACTCGTCCGTCGTCATCGGCGCCATGTTGGGCACGATCTCGGCCCATGGGGCAAGTGGGTCCGGTGGGTGTGCGCGTTGTGCGGCCATATGTATCGTATCCTTTGCTCACTAGGCGGTCGCCTCTCATAGTTCCCGCGCCATTTTCAGGTTTCATCTCACCCCATTGTCTCACATCTGGAGCGGCCCGAACCCGACTATCCCTCGCCTGTTGTACCGAACGTGACGCCAGGCCGTGCCGTGGTCGTCTACGCGCTACGCGCGACTGGACCGAAAGGCTTTCAGCACTGTTGGGCCTCCCTGCTGCCCGGCAGCGAACGTCGTGTACTCGCTCGACTCCATGGGGCAGAGCGCGACCTTCCCTCCGCGGTCGAAGTGAAAGCCCCAACCGTACTTCTTGGACAGGGGCGAGGCGCGCAGGCAGGGCTGGGGCTTGGCGAAGAAGTCCTCCCGGAGCGCATCTCCGCGCGCCTCCAACTCAGCGGGAGGGATGCCCTTGTGCCGCGCGGAGGTCCGGAACAACACATCCTCCTGTGTGTAGACGTACGGGGCGTCGGCCAGCAGTTCGTACTGGATGACGGCGACGGACTTCTTCGTGTCCGGCTTCGCTGGCGGGACGACGCTGGTGCGCACGGGACAGTCGTCCGCGACGGCAATGAAGGAATCGACGTAATTCATGTGCTCTCCTTTGCGGTCTGGCGACGCTAGCTACGGCTCGTCGTGCCAGTGAACGCCTTGATTGTACGTCCAATACCAGTTCACGGGGACGGATCACTCCATCAGTTGGGCGCCCCACTCGGCGGGCGGGACATCGCGCAGGTATTGGGAGAACTCCCAGCGGTGTCCCTCCAGATCCTCAGCGCTATATTGGCGCAGCCCCCAGGGCTTGTCCTCGGGCTCCGCGATGATCGTCGCGCCAGCGGACCGGGCCGTGTGATAGTGAGTATCCACGTCGTCGACCAGTACGACGAGCGATTGGCACACCTGGCCCAGACGCTTAGGAGTGCGATAGCCCTCCGGGGCCGCCGACAGTTCGATGAAGGCGGTGTCGATACGCATCTCGGCATGGCGGATGACGCCGCCCTCGTCGGTCCAGCGCAGGTGTTCCGTCAACCCGAAGGTCTGACTAAGCCAGGCAAGGGCGGCGCCCACGTCTTCATAGCGCAGGGAGGGCATGATGCGGGGAAAGCCTGCGGCAGGGTTGTACGACATGACTGCTCCTTTACTCTTACTCTGCGCTCTGTTCCTATCGACAAACAGTTCCACGGCGATCTCGAAGCGACCAGCACGGGGCAGATGCTGGCCGTCGGCACGGACGTCGACGGTTCGGCCGGGTACGTCGCGATGGAGTGGGTCACCGGGACGCTGCATGGTCACAGCGGCGCCTTTGCGCTGCAGCACAGCGGTACCATGACGCGCGGTACCCCACAATTGGCTATTACTGTCGTACCCGATTCTGGCGCTGGTCAGTTGGTTGGACTCGCCGGCGACTTGGCGATTGATATCGTCGACGGAAAGCACACCTACGACTTTGCATACACGCTGCCTGAAACCCATTGATACAGTGTGTCTTGCGTTACCGCAGGGACGGGTCACTCCATTCACGCGTCCGATTCGGACGATCGCATCACGCACGTCCCGCTGACGGCGCGGCGAAAGACGGGCGAGGAGAGGGCAACGATGAGCGCGCATAGCGCGAAGATACTTGTGTTCACCCACAAGCCGCCGAGGCCATCGCTTTGCGGGATGGCCACGGCAATGTTCAGGGCGGCGTGGTATAAGATCGTCGCGGGCAGGCTGCCACCCGTGCTATTGTAGATCCAGGAGATGAGGACGCTGGACGCCACGATCCCGATGGCGAAGGGGATGAAGTAGAGGGCGGCCGGCGACGGATAGTTGCCTGCGACGACGAAATAGGGGAGGTGCCAGAATGCCCAGACGACGCCCAGGATGAGGGCGGCCGGGAGCGGCCTATACAACTTCTGCAGGCGTGGGAGCGCATACCCCCGCCACCCGAACTCCTCGCCTAGGGCCGCAAACGGGATGACCAGCTGGATCTGAAACATCAGCTGTAGGGACCGCGAGCCACGGCCCGCCAGGATGTCGACCGCGAGGGCGATGGCGTCGAGGCCACGGGCGTCGGCGTGGCGATAGTCGATCCCGCGCGGCGCGGCCTCTTCCTGGCGACGCGCGATCGCGAGCAGCTTCGCCGACAGGTCGATGCCGACGACGAACGCGCCCCGGTCGGCCAGATGCCGCGCCACGCGGCCCTGGCCGCAGGCGAGGTCGCAGATGCGCCGTCCGGCAACCTCGCCCATGAGCGCCTCGACGGCCGGAAAGAAGGCGTCCTCGCGCATCGCGTGCGCGCCGACCCAGTTGTCGTACCACTCCGCGATGTCGTCATAGGTACTCACGGTCATCGCCTGCCTCCTTAGAGCTACCAGCCGCGATCCTCACCGTTCGACGTGCGGCCATGGGCCGCGAGGTGCGCGTCGATGATGCGGCGGGCGATCGAGAGCGGCGGTGGCATCATCGGCAGCGCGTCGAGGGTGAACCACTTGGCGTCCTCCAGTTCGCTCGTGTCGACGACGACCGCGCCGCCGGCGTAGCGCGCGGTAAAGCCGATCATCAGCTGGTGCGGGAAGGGCCACGGCTGGCTGCCGGTGTAGGCGATATCCGTCACGGCAACGCCTGTTTCCTCCCGGATCTCGCGCTCGACACACTGCTCCAACGTCTCGCCGGGCTCGACGAAGCCGGCGACGAGGCTGTAGCGGCCGGCCGGCCAACTCGGCTGGCGCGTCAACAGCATGCGTTCGCCATCGTGGATCAGTGTGATCGTGCACGGGCTCACGCGCGGGTACTGCGTGAAGCCACACGCGGGGCACACGGCGGCCCACTCGCCCTCTTTGCGTACCGTGGCATGGCCCGTGCGCGAGCAGAAGCGCGTGGTCGCGGCCCAGTAGAGCAACTGGGACGAGAGCGCGGCGACCGCCCACACGTCCTCCGAGGTCATACCGTAAAGGCGGCGCAGGTCGTACGCCGCGTAGCCCGTGGGGGCCTCGTCCGTCTCGGCCGCGACGAGTTGGGCGGCCACGCAGGGCACGCCGTCGAGCGTCCCGACGTAGAGCGGATCGGCGGCCTCGAAACCAAGCGCTTCCCGCGAGGCGGCCGGCGGCGTCCGTGTGTCCTCGGCCACCAACACACGCGGTCCGGCGAACACAAACCAGCGTGCCGCGCCCCCCGGCAGCGGCTCTCCGCCGCGCGCCCGTACAAACCCTTCGTCCGCCACCATACTCCTCCTACGGCTGATCAGTTCCTCTTCCTCCCGCAGTATAGCCCGCCATAGCCTCGACGCGTCGATTGTCGTCAGACCAAGCGACCGGACCTCAGGGGACCTGGCAAGGCATGGGCATTGAGAAGGAAACGTACTTCTGCGTAACCGCGACCTCTGGCACAATGACAATGCGTACACACTATGATGACGCGCCACCCTTACAGCCGCGCTCCCATCTCAAGGACTCATCGCCTATGAACTACCTGTCACATCCCGTTCGCGACTCGCTGTGCGCCCTTGCCGTGGCGTCGCTCGTCACCGCCATCCCCCTCGCCGCCATTCCCGCGCATGCCTCTGGGCGCGCGGCCGCGACTCAAACCTACGATTGGCCCATGTTCGGGCACGATCCCGCGCGGAGCGGCGCCGGCGCCGGCGGCGTCACGCCGGCCAATGTGGGCACGCTCAAGCGCCGCTGGGTCGCCACCTTCTCCGCCACGGCTGACTCGACGCCGATCCTGCTCGCCCATGTGGCGGGGACGCGCGGTGGGACGCGCGCCCTGCTGTTCCAGACGACCAGGTATGGCGCTACCTACGCCCTCGACGCCCACAGCGGCGCCGTCGTGTGGCGCTATACGTCGCCGCAGCCCAGGGTCTATGCTTTCTCGCCGAACAGCCGCGACCAATTGATCACGGCCTCGACGCCCGTGGCCGATCCGTCCGGGCGCTATATCTACGCGCCGGCCATCGACGGGCAAGTACACAAACTCAATGCCGCTACCGGAGCCGAGGCGCGGGGGCTGGGCTTCCCGCTGCGCATCACGCGCATGCCCGACGTCGAGAAGGACGCCTCCTCCCTCAATCTGGCCAACGGCTACCTCTACGCCACCACCTCAGGCTACGTCGGTGACCGCGGCCCCTACGACGGGCACGTCGTCGCGCTGCGCCTGCGTGACGGCGCCACGCATGTTTTCAATACACTGTGCAGTAACATCCGCGCGCTGCCGCTCGACAAGCAATACAACGCGCGCAGCACGAGTTCATGCCCTAACACAAAGTCGGGCATGTGGTCGCGCGCGGGCGTCGTGGTCGACCCCGATCCGTCGATGGGCGGCCGCATCTACGCCGCCAGCGGCAACGGCCTGTTCGACGCCAATAAGGGCGGGACCAACTATGGCGACTCCATCCTCTCACTCAGCGCCGACGGCTCACGCCTGCTCGGCTACTTCACGCCGACCAACTACAGCTACCTGGAACAGACCGATCTCGACCTCGGCAGCACCGCGCCGGTCATGCTCCCGCGCGAGGCGCGTAGCCGCACGCCGTTGATGGCCGTGCAGGGCGGTAAAGACCAGGCTATCCACCTGGTCGACCGCGCGCGCCTCGGCGGCGTCGGCGTGGGGCTGCAGACGCTCCACATCGACGGCGCCGTGCTCTTCACGCAGCCCGCTATGTGGAGCCAGCCCGGCGGCGGGACGTGGGTCTACGTGGGCGACAATAGCGAGTTGCGCGCGCTGCGCCTCGTCACCAACGGGCAGGGCGTGAGCCGGCTCGTCACGGCCTGGACCGCAGGGGTCGGCAGTACCTCGCCCGTCGTAAGCAACGGCGTCGTGTTCGCGGCGACGAGCGGCGTCCTCAACGCGTTCGACGCCCGCACCGGCCGTCGTCTGTGGACGAGCAACCTGCCTTCCGTCGGCGGCAGCATCGGCGGCATCCACTGGGAGAGCCCCATCGCCGTCGACGGCTATGTCTACATCTCGGACGAGAGCGGCCACCTGACCGCCTATGCCCCGCCGGGGCGCTAGGAAGTCGAAAGTCGAAAGTCGAAAGTCGAAAGTCGAAAGTCGGTGGCTAATTACCGACTATGAGGATTTATTTATGCGTGTTATGTCACTACGAAGCCTACCTATTGCCCTTCTACTCTCTGTACTTGTCGTCGGCGCGCAACCTGCTGGCGCGGCCTCGACGCCCGCGGCGCGCCACGGTGCCGCGCGCGTTGTCTATGTCGCGCTCGGCGCATCGGACACGGTGGGGGTTGGGTCGGCCAACCCCGCGCGCGACAACTGGACGGCGCAATTGGCGCGCCGACTGCCGGCGGCTTCGCGCTACGTCAACCTGGGCCGCTCCGGGTCCACGCTGTCCCAGGCGCTGACGACCGAACTGCCGGCGGCGCTGAGGGCCAGGCCGACGCTGGTGACGGTCTGGCTGGCCGTGAACGACCTCAACGCGCTCGTCACGCCCGACGACTACGGCACGCAGCTCGACCGGCTGCTGTCCGCGCTCCAGAAGACACACGCGCGGGTCTACGTCGGCAACGTCCCCGACCTCAGCCTGGTCCCGATCTACAAGAGTCTCGGCATCAGCGCGTCCGACCTCAACGGGATCGTGCGCCTGTACAATGGAGTGATTGCCACAACCTGCGCTCGGCACGGCGCCACGGTCGTCGACCTCTACGCCGCGTCCAAGCCCGTGCTGCGTAACCTCACCAACGTCGGCGCCGACGGCTTCCATCCCAGCACACGGGGCTACACGCTGCTGGCCAACCTGTTCTATCAGGTGATGCGCCGCGACGGGGCGATCTGACGAGTAGTCAGTAGTCAGAGGACTTCTAGTCTGTTACGAAACCTACCGCCTACCGCCTACCGCCTACTATGTTATACTTTCCTTTGTCTGGAGGGGTCGCATAGTGGCCGAGTGCGGCTGTCTCGAAAACAGCTAGGGGTGCAAGCCTCTCGTGGGTTCGAATCCCACCCCCTCCGCGTACTAGCTATCAGTGGTCAGCTATCAGCAGTCGGCTTTGCATGGGCGCGACAGTCTCGGTGCGAGCAGTCGGCGCCTCGTGGGTGATTAAGCTGATGGCTGACAGCTTTCTGGAGAGGTCGCATAGCTGGCCTAGTGCGCGGCACTGGAAATGCCGTAGGCGGGCAACCGTCTCGTGGGTTCGAATCCCACCCTCTCCGCCATCATATAATAGGGGCCGGACGTACAGTCGCGTCCGGCCCCGCCCACTTTGATCGAGTAACAGAGCAGGAGGTCGTATGAGCGGATTCGAGCGCCTGGAGCGCACGGGCGTCGGCGACGAACGCCCCGAGGAAGACACGATGAACGCCGCGCCAGGGTTGAGCGGCGGCGAGTATCCTGGGGCCGAAGGGGTGGAAGACGACATGAGCGGCGGCCTGACGCCGGGCGACGAGGCGACGACGTTTGGCGGGGCGCTCGGTGACTACGGTCCCGCCGGCACAATGGGGACCATCGACGAGGGCAACGCCCTCACCCCGCCCCCGGCTGAAGACGACACGCAGTACGGTCTCGGACCGGCCAGCCAATAGTACCCGTATCTGTTGGGAGCGCCGTTTCTCGCCGCGCTCCCAGCAGATACGACGTTGACACTCCACACGGCTAAAGCCGTGGGTTCTACGCCGGTTTCTATAAGCGCACAGCGACGTCGGTCGCGCGCCGCATCGCCTACGCCTCGACCGGCGCGGTGGGGTCGCTCCAGCGCACCTGGTAGCCGTCCTCGCGCAGAGTGGCGATGATGACCTGCTGGTGCGCGGCGTCGCGCGTTTCCATGCGCAGCAACACGCGCGTATAGCCGACGGGGACGAACATCTCGCCCCGGAAGTGCTCGACCTGCAAGATGTTGGCGCCGTGGTCGCCGCAGAGACCGAGCACGCGCATCAACTGCTTTGGCGTATCGGGGATCGTTACCTCGACCGTCAGCATATGGCCAAAAGCGGCTAACCCATAGTCGATGATGCGTCCGATCAGCGTGACGTCGATGTTGCCGCCGCAGAGCACGGCCACCGCCTTGGCGTCGGGCGGCAGGTTGTGCGCGCCGTAGATGAGCGCGGCCAAGCTCGTGGCGCCCGCCCCCTCGACGACGAGCTTGCGCCGCTCCAATAGCTGCACGATCGACAGGCTGATCGCCTCGTCGTCGACCGTCAGCACGTCGTCGACGAGCTCACGCACGACCTCGAAGGTCTTGAGACCCGGCTGCTTGACGCGAATACCGTCAGCGATAGTGCTCGCCGTCGCGAGGCGCACCGGGCGGCCGGCCGCCAGCGCGCCGGGAAACGAGGCGCAGCCCGCCGCCTGCACGCCGATCAGGCGGATGTTCGGCCGCAGCGCCTTCGCCGCGATGGCTATACCGGCCATCACCCCCCCGCCGCCGAGCGGGACGACCAGCGCGTCGGCGTCGGGCAACTCAGCCAGTATTTCCAGGGCCAGCGTACCCTGCCCCGCGATGATGTCCCAATCGTCGTAGGGATGGACGAACACGGCGCCGGTCTCGCGCACGATGCGCGCGGCCTCCTCCATGCTCTCGTCGAGCGACTCGCCGTAGAGGATCACCTCGGCGCCGTAGCGCTGCGTCGCGCGGTACTTGCTCAACGAGGCGACCACGGGCATCACGATGGTGGAACGAATGCCAAAGTGGGTCGCGGCGTAGGCCACGCCCTGCGCGTGGTTGCCCATCGAGGCGGCGACGACGCCGCGCGCGCGCTCCTCGGCCGTCAGTCGCGCCATCTTATTGAGGGCGCCGCGGATCTTGAACGAGCCGGTCACCTGCAGGTTCTCGGCCTTCAAATAGACCTTGCAGCCGGCCATCTCACTGAACGTTCCAGAGTCGAACAGCGGTGTGCGCCGCACCACACCGGCGCCCAGCGCGGCCGCCCGGCGCACATCATCGAGCGTCACGGGGAAATCAGACATGCCTTGCCCTCAAAAGCCTGCGACTGCGGTCGCATGGTACACCACGGACACTGCGGTGTCAGGGCCACCCGACCGCAGTCGGTGTTGGTGTGCCATGCGACCGCGGTCGCAGGCCCGTATGTACTTACTGTCCGCGCGCGGCCTGGTAGCGGCGCGCCACCTCGGGCCAGTTGACCACGTTCCACCACGCGCCGATGTATTCGGGGCGGCGGTTCTGGTACTTGAGGTAGTAGGAGTGCTCCCACACGTCGAGGCCCAGCAGCGGCGTGCGTCCCTCCATCAACGGACTGTCCTGGTTCGCGGTCGACTCGATCTGTAGCTTGCCGCTGCTATCGGCGCTCAACCAGGCCCAGCCGCTGCCGAAGCGCGTCGTGGCGGCCTTCCCCAGTTGCTCCTTGAAGGCGTCGAAGCCGCCGAAGGTCTGGTTGATCGCGTCGGCGAGGGCGCCGCTGGGCTGCCCACCCGCGTTGGGCGCCATGACCTGCCAGAACAGGGTGTGGTTGGCGTGGCCGCCGCCGTTGTTACGTACCGTCGTGCGGATGTCCTCGGGTACCTGGTTGAGGTTGCCGATCAGTTGCTCGACCGGCATGTTGGCGAGGTCGGGATGGCTGGCGAGGGCATTGTTGACGTTGGTGATGTAGGTTTGGTGGTGCTTATCGTGGTGCAACTGCATCGTCTGCTGGTCGATGTGCGGCTCCAGCGCGTCGTACGCGTAAGGCAGCGGCGGTAATTCGTAAGCCATGGCTGTTTTCTCCTCCAAACATCGCGGCGGCGCGCCCGGCCACGCCGCCGCCTGTTTACGTGGCGCCGGGTTAAGCGATAATGGAGCAAGCATCGTGCCCAGCCATACGCCCTACCTATATAGTAACGCAGCGCGCCTCCCTGTCGCGGCTTTGCATAATTGTATAATGAGGATCAGCAGTGCGCGCCGCCCGCGAGCGGTACGGTGAAATCCTGGCGGCTGAGGATGCCAAACGCAAAACTGTCGTCGGCATAACGCAGTTGTAGCTGATGGCCGCCGGCGCACTCAACTTGCACGAAGGCGGGATTCAGCCCCGCCGAGGCCGCCGCCTGACGGGCGACGGACCGCGCCACGCCGGCACTAGTCAGATTTTGGCCGGACAACGCGTCGGCGACCTTCTGCACGGAGGAGATACGCCCATACAGACCGTAGGCGCCAACCAGCACCGCGACAAGCACGACAAGGACCACGAGCTTGACGATGGCGCCGACGACGCGGACGATCAGGAAGAGCAAGACGAGCGCGACGACCGCGGGAATGAGCAGACTGCCATACGAACCCATGCGCGCCTCCGAAAGAACGATCAACAGCTAATCACTAACAGCTAGCGGCTCACGCGCCGCCGGTCATATGGCGGCGGCGCTCCAGGGGCACGTAATCGGTCGGTAGCGGCGTGCCGTACTCCTGGTCGTCCCAGGTCGAACTGGCGATATGCACCGCCTCCTCGTATGACCACGGCGAGCCCGGCCCACAAATCTTGTCGATCAGATCGTCGAAACGGTCATTGCTGGCCTGCTGCGCGGCCGCGCCGGTCTCTTCGCTCATTAGCTCCCCCCTCATATTGGACGCGCTGTCGCCACGCTATCCAGGCGCGACGCCGTATCCGCCGCTTTCACGTTCATCACCATGCCACGATCTATAGCATACCGTCACAGTGGATGTGTGCGATAATCAGCCGTTTATACCGTGGCTGCTGCTATACTATAGATAGATCTTTAAAGGGCAGGTGGAGCGCCGTATATCTGCGGCGCCTCGCTATAAAAAGCTGCTGTATATCCACGCGGCGACGCCCTTGCCCCATAGAACGTGGTAGACTAAAGGCTACTCGCATCTATTAACTAAACTAAAAAAGAGTCGTCGTGGGGGGTGAGAGACACGACGACGCCAGGAGTGCAAGCGTGCAGCAATACGACGATAGCAGAAGCCAAAGTCTCGGGATAGCGACGACCGATCCCGAGCAGGCACAGCAGAATGCCGCGGTGCTAGACGCGCCGGCGGAGACTGCCGGGGCCACGGCCTCTGCTGGGCCACAAGCCGCCCCAACAGCGGCCGAGCCCACAACGCAAGTGATGGGGGCGCCCGCCCCTACCAACGCATCGTTCAACGGGATCGATAGCGAAGACTTGGACGACGACGACGGCCTGACCATGGCCGCGTTGCTCGACAACCCCAACAATGCGATGCGCGAGTTGCAGCGCGGCGACGTCGTCGAGGGCACGGTCGCCCGCGTCGACGCCGACGAGGTGCTCGTCGACATCGGCCAGAAGTCCGAGGGCGTCATCTCCAACCGCGAGATGGGTTCGGTCGGCGACACCGGCCTGCTCCACGTCGGGCAGAAACTGCTCGTCTATGTGGTGCAGCCCGAGAGCGCCGAGGGCCATGCCACGCTCTCGCTCAAGCGCGCGCGCATGGAACAGTCGTGGCGCGACGCCGAGCAGTGGATGGCCGAGGACCGTGTGATCGAGGCGCCCGTCATCGACTTCAACAAGGGCGGTCTCATCGTCGAGGTCGGCGTACGCGGCTTCGTGCCGATCTCGCAGATCTCGGAGTTGCGCGGGCTGGCCAAAGGTCCCGACAGCGGCGATTCGCCGCAGGTCGCGGAGCGCCTGGCCGCTATGCGCGGCCGCACCCTCAAGCTCAAGATCATCGAGCTCAACCGGGCGCGCAACCGCCTCATCCTCTCCGAGCGCCTCGCTATGCAGGAAGAGCGCGCCGGCCGCAAGGAAGCCTTGCTGCACGAGCTCGAGCCCGGCCAGATCCGCACCGGCCGCGTCACCAGCCTCGCCGCGTTCGGCGCCTTTGTCGACCTCGGCGGCGCCGATGGACTGGTGCACATCTCGCAGATCTCTTACAGCCGCGTCAGCCACCCGAGCGAAGTGCTCAAGGTGGGCGACGAGGTCAAGGTCTACGTGCTCAGCATCGACCCGCAGACCAAAAAGATCGCGCTCTCGCTCAAAAAGGCGCAGCCCGACCCGTGGACGCTCGTGGAGGAGCGCTATCAGGTGGGCGATGTCGTCGAGGGCACGATCACCAAGCTTGCTAAGTTCGGCGCGTTCGCACGCATCGACGATGGCATCGAGGGGCTGATCCACCTCTCCGAGTTGGCCGATGGTCCCGTGGAGAAGCCGCAGGATGTCGTCAGCGAGGGGCAGGAGGTCAAGCTGCGCGTCATCGCCATCAATAGCCAGCGCCGCCGGCTCGGACTGAGCCTGCGGCAGGCGCAGGGCGATACGTTGCGCCCGGTCGAAGTGCCGGCCGAATTCGACGACGACTTGGACGGCGATGATGAATCGCCGCGCACGCCGCGCGCGCGGGCGCCGGAGCCCGCTCCCGCCGCCCCTGTACAAACAGCGGCCTCTACCGCTACTATAAACAACACCGACGGGCGAGAGTCGCCCACGACCCCACCGCCGGCCCCGGAGATCGCGCTGGGCGGCGTGCCGCCCGAAGCGTCCACCGCGGCCGCGGCGACCGACGCGCCGGCGTTGGACGCGGCGCCGGCGCCGGGCGACGTTCAGGAAGCGACGCCAACGGACTCTTCGACGCCGACGGTGGGGACAACCGACCAGGCCGACCAGGGCGTACAAGCCCAAGACACGAGCGTTCCGGGGGACAACGGACCACAGAGCGCGTAAGTTATAGGCGGGTGGGCCGGACGCCCGGCCCACCCGCCTACGAAACGACCAACCCGCGCTGGACGGAGTTGCGGTCACAGATCAGGAAAGAGCAACAAAGATGAGCAACGACCGATTCGACAAGTTTACAGAGCGGGCGCGCAAGGTACTGACGCTGGCCCAGGAAGAAGCGACTCGGTTCAACCACAACTATATTGGGACAGAGCACCTGCTGCTCGGCCTCGTCCGCGAGGGCGAGGGCGTCGCCGCCAAGGTGCTGGCCAACCTCGGCGTCGAACTCAACCGCGTACGCAGCGCGGTCGAGTTCATCATTGGACGCGGCGACCGCATGATCGTCGGCGAGATCGGCCTGACGCCGCGCGCCAAGAAGGTCATCGAGCTTGCCGTCGACGAGGCGCGCCGCCTCGGACACCACTACATCGGCACCGAGCACCTGCTGCTCGGCCTCGTCCGCGAGGGTGAGGGCATCGCCGCCGGCGTGTTGGAGAGCCTTGGCGTTAACCTGGAAAAAGTGCGCACGCAGACGATCCAGGTCCTCTCACAGAGCAGCAGCGCGCACGGTGACACGAAGCATAACTCCAAGACCCCCACGATCGACCAACTCGGCCTCGACCTGACGGCGCAGGCCCGCGCTGGCAAGATGGACCCGGTGATCGGCCGCGCCACCGAGATCGAGCGCGTGATCCAGATCCTCTCGCGGCGCCAGAAGAATAACCCCGCCCTCATCGGCGAGCCCGGCGTCGGGAAGACGGCCATCGCCGAGGGGCTGGCCCAGCGCATCGTCGCCGGCGAAGTGCCCGAGACCCTGACCAATAAGCGCCTGCTCACGCTCGACATCGGTTCGCTCGTGGCCGGCACCAAGTATCGCGGTGAGTTCGAGGAGCGCCTCAAGAAGATCATCGAGGAGATCCGCACGGCGCAGGACTGCATCCTGTTCATCGACGAGTTGCACACCATCGTCGGCGCCGGCGCGGCCGAGGGCGCGGTCGACGCGGCCAACATCCTCAAGCCCGCCCTCTCGCGCGGCGAGATCCAGTGCATCGGGGCCACCACGCTCGACGAGTACCGCAAGTACATCGAGCGCGACGCCGCCCTAGAGCGCCGCTTCCAGCCGGTCAACGTGCCCGAGCCCAACGTCGAGGAGACGATCAAGATCCTGCACGGGCTGCGCCAGCGCTACGAGGAGCACCACCGCCTGCGCATCAGCGACGCGGCGCTCAAGGCCGCCGCTGAGATGGCCGAGCGCTACGTCACCGATCGCTTCATGCCCGACAAGGCCATCGACCTGATGGACGAGGCGTCCTCCCGCGTGCGCTTACAGCGCTCCGGCCAGCCGTTCTCGCTGCGCGAGGCCATGGTCAACCTGGAGAAGGTCAAGGACGACAAGGAGCGCGCCATCGGCGCGCAGCAGTACGAGGAGGCCGCCGCGCTGCGCGACCGTGAGCAGAAGCTGCGTGACAAGATCTCCAGCCTGGAGTCCGCCACCTCGCAGGGCCTGGCCACCGAGCAACCGGCCGAGTTGGTGGTGGGCGAGGACGACATCGCCGAGGTCGTAGCGATGTGGACCGGCATCCCGGTCATGCGCATCGCCCAGGAGGAGTCGGAGCGCCTGCTGCAAATGGAGGACTCGCTGCACCACCGCATCATCGGGCAGGAAGAGGCCATCTCCATTATCTCGCGCGCCGTACGTCGCTCACGTACCGGCCTGAAGGATCCCAAGCGCCCCATCGGCTCGTTCATCTTCCTCGGCCCAACCGGCGTGGGCAAGACCGAGTTGGCCAAGGCGCTGGCCGAGTTCATGTTCGGCTCTGAGGACTCCCTCATCAAGATCGACATGTCGGAGTTCATGGAGCGCCACGCCGTGGCGCGCCTCGTCGGCGCCCCTCCCGGGTACATCGGCTACGAGGAGGGTGGTCAACTTACCGAGGCGGTGCGGCGCAAGTCGTACTCCGTGGTTCTGCTCGACGAGATCGAGAAGGCCCACCCAGAGGTCTTCAACATCCTGTTGCAGATCCTGGAAGACGGCAAGCTCACCGATGCCAAGGGCCGCGCGGTCGACTTCCGCAACACGATCATCATCATGACCTCGAACGTCGGCGCGCAGCTGCTCAACCGTGAGGCGGCGCTTGGGTTCAAGACGGTCATCAAAGATGAGGATAAGCTGCGGCGCGACGAGCGGGCGCACGAGGAGATGATCCGCAAGATCGACGGGGAACTCAAGCAGGCGTTTAAGCCGGAGTTCCTCAACCGCATCGACGCGCGCATCGTTTTCCACGCCCTGCGCGAGGACCAGATCCGCCAGATCGTCGACCTGCTGCTGCGACGGGTGCAAAACCAGCTCGTGGAGCAGGAGATCGTCCTGGAGACGACCGACGATGGTAAGGCATTCCTGGTGGAGAAGGGCTACGACGCCGCTTTCGGCGCCCGCCCGCTGCGCCGCGCGATCCAGAACCACGTCGAGGATCCGCTGGCGGAGGGGCTGCTGACCGGCCGCTTCCAGCCCGGCGACACCGTCGTGGCGGACCGCACCGACGGCGCGTTGGTGCTGGAGCCCGCGCCGCGCGTCGAGGCCGAGCCTGAGTTGGCCATCGCCGAAGTGGAATAGCGACTGCGGTCGCATGGCAGACAACGGGCACTGCGGTACCAAGATAATTGCGAAGGGGCGCATCGTGATGCGCCCCTTCGCATACCAAT
>JAABUV010001369.1_pt1 | contig 35354 bp, 29 predicted proteins | sample 5559971 | NCBI WGS metagenome assembly JAABUV01 (sample SAMN10711881, study PRJNA513362) | rock metagenome | isolation source: Antarctica rocks | place: Antarctica: Victoria Land, Knobhead nord | collected 2015-12-19
AATCGGCAAGCTCAAGCGGTTCAAACGCGTCGCCATGCGATGCGAGAAGACCGACACCAGCTACTCAGCCATCATCAGTTTTGCGTGCGGACTGATGTTGGTTAAATCCGTCCACACGGCCTAGAAAATCCCCGATCGTGGTGTCTGCAAGCCACGACGTGCTCCGTCATGACTTGCTTGTGCCTCCCTTTGCAAAGAGGCGGCCCAGAGGCGGAGTCACACGCCATCCGTGGCCCGCAATTGGCACCTCCGTGCAGCCTCGGCATCAAGGCGTCCAGCGCGTGACCTGCGCCTCGGCCCGAAGCCTTTCCTGGCTGACGGATCGGCCCTGCCAGCACGGCAGACATCTCCCACAAGCGTGGTGCCGGGAAGTGCGACGTCGCCGCGCCAAGGGCAACCCGCCGGACCTGCCCGAGCACCCTCGCCATGCGGCCGGAAGGCTGGATCTGCGCTGCCAGCGACCTATGCGCAACCGGGCAGCGCGCATCGACCCAGCCATCCCGTCGTCACCTGCCTGACACCCATGACACGCCGCGCCCACTGCAAGGTCGGGATGCACCCCGCCAGGGCGGCGCAACGCACTCACCAGGAGCATCCGCCTCAACCAGGACGTCCCGACGCCTAACCGGCATCAACCACGCTGCCGCCATTTACCAATCCGCAAGGCTTTCCCGGCACAATGCCGTGGCACCTGAAGCCACCAGCCGAACCGTCCCAGGCTTCAGCCCAAAGGAACCCTGCACATGAACATGATCCTCTCCGCCTACACGCACTTCATGTCCGACAAGCGCGCCGTCACCGCCCTGGAATACGGCATGATCGCCGCCCTGATCGCCGCCGTCATCGTGGGCGCCGTGACGACCCTCGGCACCACTCTGAACGCCAAGTTCTCGAGCATCGCCACGAGCCTCTGAACGCTCGTTCCCGTCATCGCTTGGCGGGTCCGATGGCGGGAGCAAGAGACAAGTCTGGCTCCGCGTGGCTTGGCACCTGTGAGCAACCGTCCCCTGCTCAAACAGCAGCGGACGGTTTTACCGGATGACATCTGGCGAAGCATCTGAGACCTGTTGGATCGGAACCAGAATGACCAGCATGATCTTGATCGAAATCGCTGACGTCGCGGCGATCAGCATTCTCCTGTATGCAGCAGCAAGCGACGTTCTCCTCCGGTCCGTGCCAAACAAGCTTTCCGTCGCCATCGTCTGCATCGGCCTGTCCATCCACCTCGCCCGCGGCGATGCGGCAACCAGTCTGCTGGCCGCGACGCTCGTCCTCGCCGCAACCATACTGCTCTGGAAGCTGGGGATGATGGGTGGCGCCGACGCCAAGCTGCTTCCTGCCGTGACCATGCTGCTGCCCCCTGGCCACGTGCCGGAGCTTCTGATCTGCGTGGCATTCAGTGGGGGCGTGCTGTCTGCGTTCTACCTCGCGCTCCGACACCTCCCGATCCTGGTGCAGCCTCGCAGCTCCATCGCGGTGCTGCGCCGCTTTCGCATCGAGCAGCGCCGCGCCCGTCGGGCCGACGCGCTGCCCTATGTCGTGGCGATCTGCGCCGGAACCCTCATCGCGCTCGCAAAGGGCTGAACCATGCTGATGCGCGTCGCCCTCTTCGTGGTCCTGTGTCTCGGCCTGGCCGGCTTCGGAACCGTGACCTGGATCGAAACCAGGCCCGTCGTCGTGGCCAAGCCGGAGGCGGAAGTGGCCGCCGTGCCCACCACGGCGTCGGTCCTGGTCGCCGCCCACGCCATCCACGCCGGCGGCCTGCTCAAGCCCGACGACCTCGTGAATGCCGACCTGCCCGCACCAGAGGCCGCCGCGTTCCTGCGCAACACGCCCGAGAATCGCGCCGCGCTGTTCGGCGCCATGGTTCGCCACACCCTGGCTCAGGGCGATCCCCTCTCCGACGGCGCCGTGGTGCGACAGGGCGATCACGGCTTCCTCTCGGCGGTGCTGGACCCGGGCATGCGCGCCGTGACCATCGGCCTCAACCAGATCGGTTCCGACGCCAGCCTCATCTGGCCCGGCGACCACATCGACCTCATCCTGGTCCGCGAGACCGCCGTTCCCGGCCGCTCCTCCGCCCACAGCGTCTCCAGCGAGACCGTGCTCAGCGACATCCGCGTGATCGCCGTCGACCAGCAGCTCATGCAGGGCGCGGCCCCCGACGACCACACCCAGGCCGACAGCAAGACGATGACGCTCGAGGTCTCGACCGAGGATGCCAAGCGTCTCGCGATCGCGCTCAAGCTCGGCAAGCTCTCCGTTTCCGTGCGCTCTGCGAGCACCCCGCTCGCCCTGGCCAAGACCGCCGCCCCTGTCACCTGGGCGGGCGACGTCTCGCAGTCCCTCGCCGGGGAGAGGGACGCGCCCGAAAGCACGACGCTTCTCATATATCGCGGTGCGCAGACCGCTGTCACGAGGTTCTAGATGACCCTTGACGCCGATGTCCCCGGTTCCGCGAACGCGGAGCGCCCGGATGCGTCAACCCGGCCCGAACGTCCGACCTTTCTTGGTTTCGTGACCGACGCGGACACGGAAGCGGCATTGCGGGCCGGTTTTGCCGAAGCCGGCCTCGGCGCCCTCGACGTGCGTCGCAGCTCGATCCAGGCGGCAACGGCAACGCTTCGCAAGATCGCGACGCCCCGAGTCCTGGTCGTGGACGTCAGCGGCGAGGAGCAGCCGCTGTCCGCGCTCGGCCACCTGTCCGAGGCGGTCGAGCCGGACGTGAGCGTGCTTGTCGTGGGGGAGCAGCGCGACGTCGACTTCTACCGGCAGATGACGCGTGGGCTCGGCGTGCGCGAATACCTGTGCAAGCCGGTCACGCGCGACATGGTGACGCACCATTTCCTGCCTCTCCTCAGCGGCACCGCCCAGCCCCTAGAGTCCGTCACCAACGGCCGCGTCGTCACCGTCACCTCCAGCGTGGGAGGCGCCGGAGCGACGACGATCGCCGTCAACCTGGCGTGGCACTTCGCGTCCGACCTGCGGCGCCACACGCTGCTGCTCGATCCCGATCTCCACATGGGCCGCGCGGCGATGATGCTAAACACCCAGGCCGGGCCTGGCTTGCGCATGGCGCTTGAACGTCCGGATCGCATCGACCCCCTCTTTCTCGAGCGCGCCGCGCGTCCAGCCGCCGCGAAAGGCGCGCCCGAGCGGCTGCATGTGCTGTCCGCCGAGGAGAAAATCGAGGAGCGCACGATCTACACGCAGGGTGCCACCCCGAAGCTCATCGAGGCCGTGCGCCGGCGCTACAATCTCATCATCGCCGACACGCCTATCGAACCGATCCGCTTCTACAAGGAGCTTCTCCTGCTCGCACACCAGCGCATCATCGTGACGATTCCCACCGTCGCCAGCCTGCGAGACACCCTGCGCATCCTCGACCTTCCGGCCGGCCCAGGCCAGACACGACGCGCGGTCGTGGTCCTGAACCGGCTCGGCATGCCAGGCGGGCTTACCCGGCAGCAGGTCGAGAAGACCCTCCAGATGAAGGCCGACGTCGTCATCCCCGACATGCCGCGGGCGATGATCGCCGCGGCAAACCTCGGTCAGCCCGCCGCCGCGACCGCCGGATCGTTCCGCACAGCCGTCGCGGAGATCGCCCGCCAGGCAGCGTTCATGAGGCTGCTGGACAGCAACGCCGTCGCGTCGAACACGGAGAAGGTCCGCCAGAGCCGCAGGTTCCTGTTCGGCCGCCGCGCATGAACGCGACCCTCTCTCCGACGACGTTCGGCCGCAGGCGCGAGGAGCTCCCGGCTCCCGTGCCGGCGCACGAGGAGCGCCGCGAGACCGTCAACGCTGCGGCACCCGTACGCTCGAACAGTCCGTCCACCCCGGACACCTCGCAGGCACAGCTTGCGGAACTCCGCGGCTTGTGCCTGGGCCGGATCGATCCGGCCGCCGTCGCCGGACTGGCACCGGAGCAGCTCCTCCCCGAGATCGAGCGCCTGGTCTCCGAGATCGCCACCAGCCGCCGCATCCAGCTGAACGCGAAGGAGCAGCGTCGCCTCGCGACCGAACTCGTCGACGACATGCTCGGCCTCGGCCCCCTGGAGAGCCTCCTGGAGGACGAGTCCATCGCCGACATCATGGTCAACGGGCCGCACCGGATCTTCGTGGAGCGCAAGGGCAAGGTCGAGATGTCCGACGCCCGCTTCCGCAACACCGCCCATGCGGTCAGCATCTGCCAGCGCATCGCCACCGCTGTCGGGCGACGTGTCGACGAGTCCAGCCCGATGGTCGACGCGCGGCTGAAGGACGGCTCGCGCGTCAACATCGTGCTGCCGCCGCTGGCGCTCGACGGCCCCTACATCTCGATCCGAAAATTCGCCCGCCACGCCATCGACATGGCGCAGCTCGTCGAGTTCGGCGCCATGACCGGCCAGATCGCGCGCATCCTGGAGATCGCCGGCCGAGCGCGACTGAACATCATCATCTCGGGCGGCACCGGCTCCGGGAAGACCACGCTGATGAACGCGATGTCGCGCATGATCGACCCCGGCGAGCGCATCGTCACCGTGGAGGACGCCGCCGAGCTGCAGCTGCAGCAGCCCCACGTCGTGCGCCTGGAAACCCGTCCCGCCAGCCTGGAGGGCAAGGGCGAGATCACCGCGCGCGACCTCGTGCGCAACGCGCTCCGCATGCGTCCCGACCGCATCATCATCGGCGAGACGCGAGGCTCGGAAGCCTTCGACATGCTGCAGGCGATGAACACCGGCCATGACGGAAGCATGTCCACCGTGCACGCCAACACCTCGCGCGACGCCATGACCCGCATCGAGAACATGGTGCAGATGGGCAACCTGGGCCTGTCGCAGTTCGCGATCCGCCAGCAGATCGTCAGCGCCGTGGACATGATCGTGCAGGTCGAACGCCATCGCGACGGCGGTCGGCGCATCACGCAGGTGACCGAGGTGCAGGGCATGGAGGGCGAGGTCGTCATCATGAACGACATCTTCCATCTCGAGGTGACCGGGCTTGATCCGCGCGGAAAACTGATCAGCCGCTACATCGTGAGCCGGGCGCGTCCCGGATTCCAGCAGCGACTGGTGTATTTCGGTCTCGACCGTACGTGGGCCACGACGCTGGAATCGGCGCCATGAGCACCGTGGCCCTCCTGCTGGCGGGCGCGTCGATACTGCTGGTTGCCACCGCCCTGTCGCTGACGCTGGTGCTGCGCCTGCAGACCCAGGAGAACGCCCTCAAGCGGCGCCTGGACAGCGTCATCGAGGGCCGGCGGCCGAGCGCGACGCACTCGGACGAGCGGGTCAGCATCACGATGGCGCAGACGCCCAGGAGTCTGCGCCACCAGCTGCTGAGTCTATTCGGTATCGAGCTCAGGCTCGTCACCCACTACCGCGCGCCATGGTGGGTCATCCTGCTCGTGTCGCTTGCAGTGGCCCGCGGCGTGACATGGCTCGCGGCGTTCGTCATCGGACCGCTCGCCATCGCCGCCACTCCGCTGCTGTGGATCTTCATCTGCCGCCGCATGACGCACGGCATGGTCGAGCGCCATCACAACAAGATGCGCGTCCAGATGCCGGATGCGCTCGGAATGATGGTGCGCGCCGTGCGCGTGGGCGTCCCGCTCGCCGAGGGCATCCGCGCCGTCGCAAAGGAGTGCCCGTTGCCGACCAGCGCCAACTTCGCCCAGGTCGGCAACGAGCTGGCGATCGGCGTCACGCTCGAGGATGCGCTGAAGAACATGACCCGGTCGAACGACATCCAGGAGTACCGCTTCCTGGCCACCGCGCTGTCGCTGCAGGCGCAGACCGGAGGCGGATTGTCCGAAACCCTCGACGGGCTTGCGGAGGTCATGCGCAAGCGTACCGCCGCCAAGGCCAAGGGGTATGCCCTGGCTGCGGAAGCGCGCACCAGCGCGGCGGTTCTTGCCGGCCTGCCGGTCGTGACGCTTCTCGGCCTGATGGCGTTGAACCCCACCTACATGATGCGCCTGTTCACCGATCCGCTGGGCAACAAGATCCTGGCCGGCGCCTGCGTCAGCCTCGGCACCGGGATCTTCATCATGCGCGCCCTGATCCGGAGGAGCCTGTCATGAACCGGTTCCTGCTTGTCGGACTGGCCTGCTGCGCCGCGTTCCTGCTCCTGCTGGCAATCATCTGGCGAGGCGCCAAGCAGGAGGAACGCCTGGCCGCCCGCCTGTCCGACGTGAGTCGCCGACGCTCGCTGGGCTCCGCGCCCGAGGAGAGGGGGTCCGCAACGGCCAGGCCCCTGCAGATGCTGGTCGCTCTCGGAAGCCTCGTGCTCCGTACCGGGCTGCTCTCGCCCAAGACGCTCGCGCAGCTCGAGCAGACCCTCCTGCGCGCGGGCCTGCGGCCAAGCACGGCGCTCAGCCTGTTCGTGAGCGCGAAGCTGATCCTCGCGCTGAGCCTTCCTGCCCTGGCCTGGCTCATGCTGGTCGGAGCCGGCATGAGCGGCCGCCTGCAGCTGTTCGGCAGCGCGCTGGCAGCCTGTATCGGACTCGTGTCGCCCGACATGATCATCCGCCGCAACCGCGGCGCGCATCTCAAGCGGCTGGAGGCAGGCCTGGCCGACGCGCTCGACCTCATGGTCATCTGCGCCGAATCCGGTCTGGGCCTGGAGCCGGCGATCCAGCGGGTGGGCCAGGAAATCCGCCATGCCCACGCTGCGGTCGCCGACGAGTTAGACCAGACGACGACCGAGTTTCAGCTCAATCCCGACCCTCGCGTGGCTCTTCTCAGCCTCGGCCAGAGAACGGGTCTCCTGACCTATCAGCGTCTGGGCATGACCATGCTGCAGTCCCTGCAGTACGGCACTCCGCTGTCCCAGGCCCTGCGCGTGCTGTCCGCCGAGATGCGCGACGAGATGCTCACCCGCTTCGAGGAGAAGGCCGCCAAGCTGCCCGTCCTGCTCACGATGCCGATGATCGTGTTCATTCTTCCGACGATCTTCATCGTGGTTGGCGGTCCTGCCGTCATCCAGGTCCTGCATGGCTCGCCGCACTAGAGACCGCTGGCCCGCTCCGCGATGCCGAACCCACGCTACTCGGCGTTCGCGCTGGCCTCGCTTCGGGTCGCGCCGACACGCTGCGCCAGCGACGCTGCCATGAACCCGTCCAGCTCGCCGTCCAGCACCGCGTCGGGATTGCCCGTCTCCACCCCGGTGCGCAAATCCTTGACCAGCTGATACGGTGCCAGCACGTACGACCGGATCTGGTGCCCCCAGCCGATGTCGGTCTTCGCCGCCTCCGTCGCAGCACTCGCCGCCTCGCGCTTGCGCAGCTCCGCCTCGTACATCCGCGCGCGCAGCATCTCCATCGCCTTAGCCCGGTTGCGATGCTGGCTGCGGTCCGTCTGGCAGGCGACGACGATACCGGTCGGCACGTGCGTGATCCGGATCGCGCTCTCCGTCTTGTTCACATGCTGCCCGCCGGCGCCGGACGCGCGGAACGTGTCCACCCTGAGATCTGACGAATCGATCTCGATCACGATGGAGTCGTCGATCACCGGGTACACCCACACGCTCGCGAACGACGTCTGTCGCCGCGCCGCCGCGTCGAACGGACTGATCCGCACCAGCCTGTGCACGCCGGCCTCGGTCTTCAGCCACCCGTAGGCTGCCGGCCCGGTAACCTGCAGCGTCGCCGACTTGATCCCGGCCTGCTCGCCCTCGCTGCTCTCCAGCAGCTCGACCTTGTAGCCGTGCTGCTCGGCCCAGCGTGTGTACATGCGCGACAACATCTCGGCCCAGTCCTGCGCCTCCGTCCCGCCAGCCCCGGCATTGACCTCGACGTAGCAGTCGAACCCGTCCGCCTCACCGGACAGCAGGCTCTCGATCTCCCGCCGCTTGACCTCCGCCGCGAAGCCGCGAAGCGTCGCCAGGCTATCGGCAACCATCGCCGCGTCGCCCTCCAGCTCGGCCATCTCCACCAGTTCGACCGTGTCCGCAACGTCGGACACCAGCCTGGTCAGGCCCTCTGTCTGCGAGGCCAGTCGGTTGCGCTCGCGCATCACCTTCTGCGCCGCCTCGGCATCGTCCCAGAGCGCCGGCTCCTCGGCGCGCGCGTTCAGCTCCGCAAGCCGGGCAACCGCGACGTCCCAGTCAAAGATGCCTCCTCAGCAGCGCCACCGACTGCCTGATCTGGAGGTTCAGCTCGTCGGATTCCGCGGACATCTCACAACCACCGGCTTGTTGCTCGGACCCTGGCAGGAACGGCGCGACCTGCCAGCCGGGCCGCGGTCAATACAGCCCGCCCATCCCGCTGTCCACGCCGGTGCCGCTGGCGGCGGAGCCCCGCGCGGCGTCGGCGCTGCTGGCGGACACCGTCTCGCCGCCGCCCGCGCTCACCCCGGGCACCTGGCCGGGCTTGAACGCGTCGACCACGCTGCCATTGCCGCTCGACCAGCGCTGCAGGATGACCCCGTCCGGCACCCGGAACTCCAGCGCCGGCCGTCCCCGCATCGCCGCCGTCATGTAGCGGTTCCAGATCGGCGCCGCCACGACGGCCCCCGTCTCGTCCTCGCCCAGGCTGGCCGGCGTGTCGAACCCCACCCACACCACGGTCACCATCCCCGGCGTGAAGCCCGCGAACCACGCATCGTTGAAGTCCTGGCTGGTCCCGGTCTTGCCCGCGATCGGCCGGTCGAGCCCCTTGCGCGCCGGAACCCCGGTGCCGTGCTCCACCACGTCGCGCATCATCTCGACCACTTGGAACGTGCTGGCCGCGTCGGCGACCTGCCTGCGCCCGTCGCTCAGCACGGGCATTTGCCCCACATCCGCGCACACGTCGCACGTCAGCCCAAGCGGCGCGCGCCACACCACATGGCCGTCACGGTCCTGCACGCTGTCGACCAGACTGGGCAGCACCTCGCGCCCCCCCTCGTCGAGCGACGCATACGCCCCCGCCTCGCGCAGCACCGTGGTGTCCACCGCACCCAGCGATGCCGGCAGCACATGCGGCATCGACTCCACCTCGTGGAACGCCACCGCGGTCTCCGCCACCGAGTCCATGCCGATCCGGCTCGCCAGACGCACCGTCACCAAGTTCAGCGACTTCACCAGGGCGGTGTGCAGCGGCGTCGGCCCACCAAAATCCATCTCGTAGTTGTTCGGCCGCCAGTCGCCCTGCACGAACGGCGCATCCAGGAACCGCTGGCTCGGCGAGATGTCCTGCTCCATCGCCGTCAAATACACGAACGGCTTGAACGAGCTGCCCGGCTGGCGCTGCGCCTGCGTCGCCCGGTTGAACTGGCTCGCCTCGTAGCTCCACCCCCCCGACAGCGCCAGCACCCGCCCGGTCGTCGGATCGAGCGACACCAGCGCGCCCTGCACCTGCGGGATCTGCCGCAGCGTCACGCGCTCGCCGCGCCCCCTCGTCGCCCTCGCGTCGGCGCCGCCAGCCGCCATCGCCTCGTCGCCCCCGCTTCGCACCGGCTCCACCATCACCACGTCGCCGACCTGCAGCACGTCCGCGACCCGCCGCGGCGGCGCACCCGCGACGCCGTTGCGCACCGGACGCGCCCAGCCAAGCTCGGACAGCGCCATGGTACCCGTTCGCTCCTGCTGCGCCGCCCCCACCCCATCGAGCCATCCGACCGCGGCATGGTCGCCGCCCACCTCGATCACCGTCGCCAGCACCCAGCCCGGCAGCATCCCCGGCGTATGCGGCACCGCACCCAGCGCCGCCTGCCAGCCGGCGCGCCCGCCGGCGAGCCGCGTCACCGGCCCCCGCCACCCGCCATGCGCACGGTCATAGGCCAGCAGCCCTTCGCGCAGCGCCCCGTCCGCCGCCAGCTGCAGCGCCGGATCGAGGCTGGTATGCACCACCAGGCCGCCCTGCGCGGTCTGGTCGGCGCCGAACCGCTCCACGAGCTGGCGCCTGACCTCGTCGGTGAACCACTCGGCCCCTGACACCATGTCCGGGCGCCGGGCGCCCGCCGCCACCACGGGTTCCGCCTTCGCCGCAGCCGCCGTGGCCGCCGTGATCGCCCGGGTATCCACCATCCGGTCGAGCACCCAGTCCCGCCGCCCGCGCGCCGCATCGCGTGCCCGGAACGGATCGTAGTTGTTCGGCGCCTTGGGCAGCGCCGCCAGCAGCGCCGCCTCCGCCGCATCGAGCTGGTCCAACGACTTGTTGAAGTACACCTGCGCGGCGGCCGCCACGCCGTACGCCTTCTCGCCCAGGTAGATCTCGTTGAGGTACAGCTCCAGGATGCGCTCCTTGCTGAGCGTGCCCTCGATGCGCAGCGCCAGGATCGCCTCGCGTGCCTTGCGCGTCAGGCTCACCTCGTTGCCCACCAGCATGTTCTTCGCGACCTGCTGGGTGATCGTTGACGCCCCGACCGGCCGGCGGTTTGCCCCCATCCGCGTGAGGTCGGTGAACGCCGCGCGCGCGATCGCCAGCGGGTCGACGCCGCGGTGCGACCAGAAGTTCTGGTCCTCCGCGGACAGGAACGCCTGCTTCACCAGATCCGGAATCGCCGTGTAGGGCACGAAAATGCGGCGCTCGGTGGCGAACTCGACCATCAGCCGGTCGTCGCCCGAGTACACCCGGCTCATCACCCGTGGCTGGTAGTGCCGCAGTCCGTCCAGCGTCGGCAGGTCGGCCGAGAACCGGGAATACGCGCTCCAGCCCACGATCCCGGCCACCACGCCGCCCAGCATCGTCAGACCCAGCAGCGCTCCCGCCACCCTGCGCACGAACCCGAGCCGGCGACGCGTCGGCGATGGCGCCCGAGGCCTGCGGCCTGCGGGCTCCGGCCCGCCCGGAACCATGCGCTCGCGCGCGGAGGTGCTCTCGCTCATGCCCGCTCTCTACTCCCTGGCGCTCGCGGAGTCGCGCCACGTTTCAGGCCCGCCATGCCGCGGCAACACCCTGGTTCGGCCGGACCCAGCGCCTAGCCGGCCCGGGTCCCGGCCCGCGTCAGCCAACCGTCGAGTGCCTGGCGCATCGCCGCCGCAACCCGGGCGCGGTGCGACGCCTGGCGCAGCGCCGCCTCGTCCGCCACGTTGGACATGAACCCCATTTCCACCAGCACGCTGGGAATGTCGGCCGCCTTCAGCACCACGAAATGCGCATGGCGCGCCGGGTTGTCGAGCATCGGCAGCGCTTGGTCCAGCGAGCCCACCAGCGCGTGCTGCAGATGCGTCGACCCCGCCCGCGTCTCGCGCCGCACCAGGCTGCCCAGGATCTGTGCCACCTGCGGCGGCATGTCGCGGAACGCCGGGCCGGCGAACCGGTCCGCCGAGTTCTCCCGCACCGCCAGCGCCGCGCTCTGCGCGTCCGAGGCCGTGTCGGACAGGGTGTAGACGCTGGCGCCCCGCACCGATGGATCGGCGATCGCGTCGGCGTGCATCGACACGAACAGCGTCGTCCCGTCGGCCTGGGCCGCCGCCACACGCTCCTCGAGAGGGATGAACACGTCGTGTCCACGGGTCAGTGCCACCCGGCATCGGCCGTCAAGCTCCAGCTGCCGCTTCAGCTCGCCCGCCGCCGCGAGCGCCACATGCTTCTCGAAGGTGCCGGAGACCCCGATCGCGCCGGGGTCCTTGCCGCCATGCCCCGGGTCCAGCATCACCAGCGGCAGCGGCCGCCGCGCTCCCGTTCCGGCTTGCGCCGTCGCCGCACGACTTCCCCGGGCGGGGTCGTGTGCCGATCCAGGCCTCCCCTGCGCAGCCGCAGGCTGCCCGCGCGACGCCGCCCGCCCGGCATCGGGCAGCGCCAGGAGCCCGGTGCCGCCGGCCAGCAGCATCCGACGCGTGAGAGACAGCCCCGCCATGCCATACTCCCTGCCAAAGAACGACCACACCATACCCTGAGCGGGTCGGCCCAGGGTGGTGTTCCACCCGGCATCCGGCAAGCAAGGTTGAGGCTCTGCCTCAAACTTTGCCAAAGGCAAGCCTTCGGCATCTTCGCCTTAAGCAAATGGTTTCCAGAAGCCTCGGCCTTGGGCGAGTGTGGGCAGAGCCCGGCCCCAGCTTCCTGCCTTGCTGCCGACTCCTTCCGCCGCGCACGGGCTTGCGGACCGTTCGGCGTTGCGTCATTATCCACAACGCTTCTGCAACATGCAGGCCAGCGAGCAGACCCGTGCCACGATGAATGGCGCAGGCGACCGGCTGGCACCGCATGTCGCGGCCGGCATCGCGCGTTCACGCGCAGCACCCTCATCGCACCCGTTGCGTGCAGGAACCGGTCATGGCCAAGCCCTGCCGGCAGAATGGCGGCGCAGGCGGCAGGAACCATGGTGGTTCCCTCGTGCGGGGTGGCGCCGGAGCTGACGACCACGCTGCGGTGCCGCCGGGGACTCCCGCGCACCCACTCATCATCCGGTCCCGGCGCGCAGGCGCCAGGCCGCCCTGACTGGGAAACTGCCCTCGCCCATGTGCACCACGAGCAAGATCGCACCGCAGCGGACGCACAGTCCGAATGGTGCCATGCGCGCATTGGCCATGGTCCCGCACCCCTGCGCACCCACGACATCGAGCCTGCGCGGCGCCGCACTCCTACGGGATGCTGGCGCGCGAACGGCGCACCGGAGATCCACCCTTCATGACCAAACGCATGCTGATCGACGCGAGCCACGGGGAAGAAACCCGCGTCGTGGTCCTCGACGGTAGCCGCCTCGAGGATTTCGACGTCGAGACCGCCGCCAAGCGCCAGCTCAAGGGCAACATCTATCTCGCCAAGATCGTCCGCGTGGAGCCCAGCCTCCAGGCCGCCTTCGTTGAGTACGGCGGCAACCGCCACGGCTTCCTGGCCTTCGGCGAGATCCACCCCGATTACTACCAGATCCCCATCGCCGATCGGCAGCGCATCATTGCGATGCAGGAGGAGGACGCCCGGGCCGAGGCAGCCGCCGACGACGCCGCCGCACAGGCTTCCGAGGCCGGTGGCCGCGGCGAGCGCCGCCCGCCAGCCGACGCCGGCCAATCCACTCGATCCGACCCCGATCGCCAGGGCGCAAGCCGCGACGCCGGGGAGCGCGACACCGACCCGGCCGACGAGGCACCGCACACCCTGTCCGCCCTGCCGGACCGCGAAGAGCAGCCCGCCGCCAGGGCTCTTGCCTCCGGCCAGGACGAGCGGCACGGTCCTGCCGACGAGACCCCCGATCCTGACGCAGTCCGCGCCGGGTTCCCATCCGCTCCCGCTGATCCGGAATTGCCACCCGCCGATGCGTCGGAGCAGGCCGTCGCCTCGCTCCACGACCACGCCGCCCACCATCCGGCCGCCGCATCGCCGCAGGACGAGGCTCCCGGCTCCACAAACGGCGGCTCCGCTCCGGTCGCATCGGAGCGCGAGCACGCACGTGCCACCTCCTCCGGCGAGCGGCCGGACTCTCGCGAGGACCGCGGCGACGAGCGCCCACAGCCTCGCTATCTGCGCCACTATAAGATCCAGGACGTCATTCGCCGCCGCCAGATTCTGCTGATCCAGGTGGTCAAGGAGGAGCGCGGCTCGAAGGGCGCGGCGCTGACCACCTTCATCTCGCTGGCCGGCCGCTTCTCCGTGCTGATGCCGAACTCGCCCCGTGGCGGAGGCGTCTCGCGCAAGATCACCTCGGCCGCCGACCGCCGCCGCCTCAAGGAGGTCACCGCCGAGCTGGACCTGCCGCGCGGCATGGGCATGATCATCCGCACCGCCGGCGCCGCCCGCCCCAAGCCGGAGATCACCCGCGACTGCGACTACCTGCTGCGCCTGTGGGACGACATCCGCGACCAGACCATGCGCTCGATGGCCCCGGCGCTGATCCACGAGGAAGCCAGCCTCATCAAGCGCTCCATCCGCGACGTCTACTCGCGCGACGTGGACGACATCCTGGTCGACGGCGAGGAGGGCTGGCGCGCCGCACGCGATTACATGCGCCTGCTGATGCCCGCTCACGCCCGCAAGGTGCAGCTCTGGCAGAATCCCTCCGGCCAGCCGCTGTTCGCCAGCGAGCGCGTCGAGGCCCAGCTCGACGCCATGCTCTCGCCCACCGTGCAGCTCAAGTCCGGCGGCTACCTGGTCATCAACCAGACCGAAGCCCTGGTCGCGATCGACGTCAACTCCGGCCGCTCCACCAAGGAGCGTGGCATCGAGGAGACGGCGCTGCGCACCAACCTGGAAGCCGCCGACGAGATGGCCCGCCAGCTCCGTCTGCGCGACCTCGCCGGCCTGATCGTCATCGACTTCATCGACATGGAGTCGCGCCGCAACAACGCCGCCGTCGAGAAGCGCATCAAGGATGCGCTCAAGGACGACCGCGCCCGCATCCAGCTCGGTTCCATCAGCGGCTTTGGCCTGTTCGAGATGAGCCGCCAGCGCCTGCGCCCCTCGCTGGCCGAGACCAGCTTCGTGCCCTGCCCGCACTGCGACGGCACCGGCCACGTCCGCAGCACCGAGAACGCCAGCCTGCACGTGCTGCGCGCCGTGGAAGAGGCCGGTGCAAGGCATCGCGGCGACGAGATCCAGGTCCACGTCGCCTCGCCCACCGCGATCTACCTACTCAACCACAAGCGCAGCCGCGTCGCCGAGATCGAGTCGCGCTACGAGATGCGCGTCTGCTTCGCCGGCGACGAGAGCCTGCTGCCCGCGCAGACCCGCATCGCCCGCGTCCGCGCCCTGGCACCCACCGAGCTGCCGCCCGCCCCGTCCGACCTGCGCGCCACGCGTCTGCTGTCCGAGGAGCCCGAGATCGACGAGCCGGAACTGTCCGAGGAGCCCGACATTGAGCAGAGCCGCGACGAGCTCGTCGCGCTTCCCGCCGCCGTCACCAGGGTCGCCGGCTACGAGGACGTTCTGGAGGGCGAGACCGCCGAGGAGGGCGAGGCACGCCGCAAGCGCCGCCGCCGCCGCCGCGGCGGCCGCCGCAAGGACGAGACCGACGCCACCCTGGTGGTGGGTGGCGATGCCGCCGCGCCGCAGCCTGACGCGGAACAGCCCGAACTCCCGGCTTTGGAGGGAGTGGTCCAGGCCACCCCGGAGACCGTAGACCTGCCGGACCCCGCTTTCGGGGAGTCCGGCCTGTCCTCAGCCGTCGACGCCGTCGACTCGATGGACGGCGAGCAGCCCCCGACCGACCCCGAGGCCGGCGAGGACTCGGACAAGCCCCGCCGCCGCGGCCGCCGGGGCGGCCGTCGTCGCCGTCGCGACGAGGACGAGCCCGCGGCGCCGGCAGAGGCGGCGCCCTATGCCGGCCTAACGCCCGCCAACCCCTATGCCTCCGGCATCGACATCTTCGACGTGATGGAGCTGGCCGAGGAACGCGAGGCCCAGCTCGCTCTCCGGTCCACCTCGACACCCGCAGCGGCGGCCTACGCCGCTCATCCCACGCCGGCCTCCGCCGAACCCGCACCGTTCGACACGCCCGCCGACCAGGCGGTCACCGCCACACCCGACTCTGTCGAGCCCGAAGCCGCGGCATCGACGAATATGCCGGCCGAGCCCGTGCTCGACCTGAAGCTGCCCGAACCGGCAGCGGCGCCGTCCTCCGATCCTGACACGGACATGTCCGCCGAGGCCGAACGCTCCGCGATCCCGGACCCGCACGACGCCGCACCCACCCTGTCTGTCGAACCCAAGCGGCAGCCCAAACCCGACCAGGCGATTGCTGAGCCCGCCCAGCTTGAGCCCACCCAGCCCGTGGCCGCCGAACCGCCGGCAGAAAAGCGGCGCGGCTGGTGGAAACGGTGATCCGGGCGAACCGGCTCGCCCCCGCCGCGCAGGTCGCAGTCTGAGGGCACCGGGCCTGCAGCGAACCACGCTGCAGCCCGGACCGCCGCCTACCCCGGTGCCACCGTTTCCGGGCACACCGCTGCGGCAATTCGCCGCAGCACCGCCGCCAGCGCCTGGAACTCCACCCTGCGTGGGTCGCTGCGCCGCCACCCCAGCCCGATGGTGCGGCTGTAAGCCACGCCGCCGATCCGCCGGTAGCGCAGCAGCCCGCCCGCATCGTCCACTGCCGCCAGCGCCGGCACCAGCGTGCAGCCCTCTCCCGCCGCGACCATGTACTTCAGCGTCTCCACGCTCGTGCCATGCCGGTTGCGGCTGCCCGCCACCGCGCACGCTGCCAGCGCGTGCTCGTGCAGGCAGTGCCCGTCCTCGATCAGCAGCCGCTCGCCTTGGTCCAGCTCGTCCCAGCCCGGCCCACCCTCAAGCCCCGCCGGATGTCCCGCCGGACACGCCAGCACGAACGGCTCCATGAACAGCGCCTCGCTCGCCACCAGGTCGCCGTGCAGCGGCAGCGCCACCAGCACCGCATCCAGATCCGTCGCCGTGAGCTGCGCCAGCAGCGTCTCCGTCCGCCCCTCGCTCAGCGTCAGGGCCACATCCGGATAGTGCTTCCGCAGCCCCGGCAGCACCCGCGGGAACAGGTACGGCCCGAGCGTCGCGATCGCCGCCAGCCGAAGCGTTCCGCCGAACACCGCAGAGCTGCGCCGCGCCAGATCGTCCAGCACCCGCGCCTCCGCCAGCACCCGCCGCGCCTGATCGATCAGCGTCTGCCCGCGCGGCGTCACCATCACCCGCCGCGTGGTCCGCTCGAACAGCCGCGCCCCGAACCAGTCCTCCAGCTTGCGCACCTGCGCCGACAGCGATGGCTGGCTCACCACGCACCGCTCCGCCGCCCTGCGGAAGCTGCCCAGCTCCGCCACCGCGACCACGTACTCCAGGTCGCGCAGCGACAGCCCCGCGATACTCACCGGCCATCTCGCATCGGTCTCTGACGAGGCGCGACCATCGAGAAGGCAAGTAAGGCTGGGCTCTGCCCAGACCCGCCAAAGGCCCCCCTCTTCCAAGCACGGGCCCTTTGGAAACCTTGACCTGGAACGTGCACCCCTCGGGCGAGACCCGAGCCAGGTCCGGCCGCAGGGCCGCCGGCCTTGGGCCTCACGCGAACCTGCGCAGCCGTTCCACCGCCTCCGCCACGTCCGCCTCCGCCCCGCAATAGCTGAACCGCACGAACCGCCCGCCCCGCACCCGGTCGAAATCCACCCCCGGCGTCGTCGCCACCCCCGCCTGCTCCAGCATCCGCGCGCAGAAGGCCGCGCTGTCCCCGGTCCGCTCCGACACGTCGGCGTACAGGTAGAACGCTCCCTCCGCCGGACTCAGCCGTGCGAACCCCACGCCCGGCATCTCGCGCAGCAGCAGCGCCCGCGACCGTCGATACGCCGCCACGTTCGCATCCAGCTCCGGCCCGCACCCCAGCGCCGCCTCCGCCGCCACCTGCGACAGATGCGGCGCGCTGATGAACAGGTTCTGCGCCAGGCACTCCACCGCCCGCACCAGATCCTGGGGCAGCACCATCCACCCCACCCGCCAGCCGGTCATGGAAAAGTACTTGGAAAAACTGTTGATCACGATGGCGCTCGGGCTGAATGAGGCCGCCGTCGCGACCGGTACCTCGTACTGGAGCCCGTGGTAGATCTCGTCCGACACCAGCCGCACGCCCCGTGCGTGGCACCACTCGGCGATCCCGCGCAGCTCCTCCGGCCGCAGCATCGTGCCCGCCGGATTGCTCGGACTCGCCACGATCAGCCCGTCCGGCAGCCCGCCCGACCCCCGCTCCAGGGCCTCCAGCATCGCGACAGTCGGCTGGAACCGCGTCTCCACCCCTGTCTCCAGCACGATGGGCACCAGTCCCAGCGCCATTAGGATATTGACGTACGGCGGGTAGAACGGCGCCGCCAGCGCCACCCGGTCGCCTCGGTCGAACGCCGCCAGGAACGCCAGCGGGAACGCCGCCGAAGCCCCCGTCGTCACTGCCACCCGTCCCGGCGACACCTCCGCGCCGTACCTGGCCGCGCAATGCCGTGTGATGCCTTCCCGCAGCGAGCGCAGCCCCAGAGCCTCGGTGTAGCCCAGCGTGCACCCCGACCGCAGCGCCGCCTGCGCCGCCACCACCGCGCCCGCCGGCGCACCCGTCCCCGGCTGCCCGACCTCCATGCGGATCACCCGCGGCGCTCCTGGAGGGAGCGTCGCCTGCCGCCGGTTCGCCGCCGCGATCACGTCCATCGCCAGGAACGGCGGCGCTGCGGCGCCCTGCCCGACCTTCAGCATCGCGGCGCCTCCTCGATGCAGGGAGTTGGAGCCCGCCCGCCAGGCACGGTCAAGCAGATGCCGCGGCACACACCCCCCCGACATGCCATCCTTGCCCTTGTGTGCGTGGGTCTGGGGGCTCAGCCCCCAGCGGGTCCCCACTTTCAGGTATGGGGCAGAGCCCTGGCCTGGCCTTGCCTTGCCTTGCCTTGCCTTGCCTTGCCCGCCCCCGCCCCTCGCCCCCTCAGCTCCACGGCGCTACACCCGCATCCATGCCCAACCCTGCCGCCACCCTGCGCGACGCCGACGCCCTCGTCGCCGCCGGCCTCGCCGCCCCGCACCAGCGCGAAGCCCTCGCCGCGGTCGAGGCCCGCTACGCCGTCGCTATCCCCCCCGCCCTGCGCGCGCTGATCGCCCACCCCGACGACCCGATCGGTCGCCAGTTCGTCCCCCACCCCGACGAGCTGCGTACCGCATCGCACGAACGCGCCGACCCGATCGGCGACGACGCCCTCTCGCCAGTCCGCGGCATCGTGCACCGCTACCCCGACCGCGCCCTGCTCAAGCCCCTGCTGGTCTGCCCGACCTACTGCCGCTTCTGCTTCCGCCGCGAGCACGTCGGCCCTGACGGCGGCCTGCTCACCGACGCCGAGCTGGCCACCGCCTACGCCTGGCTCGCCGCGCGTCCCGCGATCAGTGAGGTCATCCTCACCGGCGGCGACCCGCTGATGCTCTCCCCCCGCCGCCTCGCCGCCATCGTCGCCGCCCTGTCCGCCATTCCCCACGTCGCCACGATCCGCGTGCACACCCGCGTCCCCACCGCCGACCCCGCCCGTGTCACCGACGCCCTCGCCGCCGCGCTGCGCACCGAGCAAGCCATGTTCGTGGTGCTGCACGCCAACCACGCGAGCGAGCTGACCCCCGCCGCCCGCGCCGCCCTGCGCCGCATCCAGGCCGAGGCCATCCCCGTGCTCGGCCAGTCCGTGCTGCTCCGCGGCGTCAACGACACCGCCGACGCCCTGGAGGCCCTGCTCCGCGCCCTCGTCGCCGCCCGCGTCAAGCCATACTACCTGCACCAGCTCGACCCCGCCCCCGGCACCGCGCGCTTCCACGTGCCCATCGCCGAGGGCCAGGCCCTGCTCGCCAGCCTGCGCGGCCGCGTCACCGGCCTCGCCTGGCCGACCTACGTGCTCGACATCCCCGGTGGCCACGGTAAGGTCCCGATCGGCCCGGAGTGGCTCGACCGTGCCTCGGGCGGGGGGATCGTCACCGACCCCCAAGGCCAGCGGCACAGTCTCGCCTCAAGACCAGAAGCGGAAAGCAAGGCCAGGGCTCTGCCCTGGACCCGCCAGGGGCGAGCCGCCCCTGGACCGGCGTCCAATTAAGGCCAGCGATATTCATGGAGCTTTGGATTCTGACACTTACAGAGGTTTTCTAAAGCTCTTGCTTCGTAGAGTCTGCTCGCCTAAAGCCCGCACTCGCCAGACCATGGCGCCTCAAAAAGGGGACACTGTTGACGGGTTCGCCGCCATATGACCCTCGCGCGGTCGCCAACCTGTTGCTGGATGTTGCCGAGGAGCAGAAGATCGAGGTTAGCAACCTCGCTCTCCAAAAACTTCTATATTTCGCCCATGGCCATTTCCTAATTCAAACTGGCCGACCGCTCGTGCAGGGTGCATTCGAGGCATGGAATAACGGCCCGGTTCATCCGGCCGTCTATCATGCATTTAAATCCTCTGGGCGAGAGACAATTCAAATCCGTGCGACTGGCCGCAACGTGATGAGCGGGAAGACGCATGTCTTAGACTTGCCACGAACACCTGAGGTGTTGGACCATTTAAGCAAAGTGCTAGTCGCTTACGGGCATCGGTCGCCCGGTCTTCTTGTCGCAATCTCACATGCTCCCAAAGGTCCATGGGCGACGGTCCGTGACCGCGCGATGCGCGAAACATCTCTCGGGACTCGGATCCCAGACAGCTTGACGAAGAAGCTCTTTCATCTGCAGAAAATCAGCGCCGCCATAGGGATAGATGCCACTATGCTCGCTGATGACGCACCACTTATGTTTGAGGGCGCTGCGACGCGCACGTAAACGGTGTAAGATGGCTGCTCCTGTGGGAGTCGCACCCGTCCATGCCGTATTCACGCCTTTCGGAAATCGACCTCGCCCGAGCGATGAATGTAGCCGCCGGCCCAGCGCTTGAGGCTGAGATGCGAGGCTACAATGCAGGCTTCGGCCCATGGTCATACAAGCCCATACGCGAGTCGACAGCAGATTTGGTAGCAGCGGCATCCCCGCTTCTTGGCCCACCTCCCTCTGTTGATTGGCCGCACATTGCCCAACAAATCCTCTCTGCTTGTAATCGAGGACAAAAGCAAATTGAAGCTAACATAAAAGTTTCCAAAATTTTGTTTGACATGGCCCGAGATTGTGGCTGGTTGGCTGTGCACGAGACAATGGGCCACTTATCAGTCGGCTTTGGCGAATATGTGCGTTACTGGTGTGACATCGTCCTAGCGGACGCAAATGGCCCGTTTATCCCGTTCTTTGACCATCGCCGCGGGCGCGGGCTTACAAATCCGGATGTGATGCGAATCGTCTTTTCAATGCAACACATCGGCGTGCGCGAGCGAAATCCCGACCTGAGCAACGCTCGTCTTGCAATCATACGCTTTCCTGCTGCTGGTTTAGACCGCAGTATTTCTCTTCATTTTCACGACGAAAGCGATCTTTTAACCTACGAAGACTTGGATACCAGGGTACGCGATGTTTACGCGACTTGGGCCAAAGTTTGCGACGAGCGTGCCGCTGAGAAGAAGCACAGCGCAGGTGGAAGGGACTTTGTTTTAGCCAAGCGGACGGGACCCTAACGCGTAAGGCGGACCTCCTGGCCTGATTAAACATCATTGATGGATGCTGAGGCACCGCCCCCCTTCCTTGCCGCTCCGTCCCCCACGGTCTAGACACCCGCCACCGCAGACACAGAGCATCCCCCCATGAAGCAGCAGGCGAACCTGATCCGCGCCGGCCAGGTCATCGAGCATGACGGCCGCCGCTGGACCGTGCTCAAGCAGCAGATCATCACCCCCGGCAAGGGCGGCGCCTTCATCCAGGTCGAGATGCGCGACCTCAGGACCGGCAACAAGACCAACGAGCGCTGGCGCACCGCCGACACCGTCGAGCGCCTGATGACCGACAACAAGGAGTACACTTACTCCTACACCGACGGCGACAACCTCGTCCTGATGGACCCGGAGACCTTCGAGCAGGCGATGATCCCCGCCACCATCCTCGGCGAGGCCACAGCTTTCCTGCAGGACAACATGCCCGTGATCGTCGACCTGGTCGAAGGCGACCCCGTCGGCATCCACCTGCCCGCCATGGTCACGCTGGAGATCGTCGAGGCCGACCCCGTCGTCAAAGGCCAGACCGCCTCCTCGTCCTACAAGCCTGCCCGCCTGTCCAACGGCGTGAAGACCTCCGTGCCGCCGTTCATCGAGGCCGGCGAGCGCGTGGTCATCCGCACCGATGACGCCACCTACGTCGAGCGCGCCAAGAACTAGGCAAGCAAGCCTGGGCTCTGCCCAGACCCGCTAGGGGCGAGCCGCCCCTGGACCGGCGCAATGAAGCTTCATGTCATGCGGGTCTGGGGGCGCCCGCCCCAGCGGGTCCAGGGCAGCGCCCTGGCCTTCCTTTGCTAATTGAAAGACCCCGCCATGGCCCTCCGCCTTTCTCCCCACATGACGGTGATGCAGAACACCGCGCAGAAGGCGGCCAAGCGCCTGCTGCGCGACTTCACCGAGGTCGAGCAGCTCCAGGTCAGCATCAAGGGCCCGTCCGACTTCGTTTCCCAAGCCGACATCCGCGCCGAGGCCACCATCCGCGAAGAGCTGACCCGCGCCCGCCCCGGCTACGCCTTCCTCATGGAGGAGAGCGGCGCGCACGGTTCGGAGAACTGGACCTGGCGCTGGGTCGTCGACCCGCTTGACGGCACCACCAACTTCCTGCACGGCATCCCGCACTGGGCGATCAGCATCGCGCTCCAGCGCCGCCTGCCCGACGGCACCACAGAGATCAGCGCCGGCCTGGTGTACAGTCCCGCCGCCGACGAGATGTTCTGGGCCGAGAAGGGCGTCGGCGCCTACCTCAACGAGCGCCGCCTGCGCGTCTCCGCCCGACGCGACATCCGCGAGGCCCTGTTCGCCACCGGCATCCCGTTCGCGGCTGTGCGCGCCCAGCACCGCCTCGCCTTCGCCCGCACGCTCGGCACCATGATGCCCACCGTGGCCGGCGTGCGCCGCTTCGGCGCCGCCGCCCTCGACCTCGCCTGGGTCGCCGCCGGCCGCTACGACGGCTACTGGGAGCTGGGCCTCAAGCCGTGGGACTGCGCGGCCGGCCTGCTGATCGTGCGCGAGGCCGGCGGCTTCACCACAGACCCCGCCGGCGCCGAGGCCACCCTGCTCGACGACGCCCCCAACAACGTGGTCGCCGCCAACCCCCACCTGCACGCTCAGCTCCTGGAGATGGTCGCCGACGGCGTCAGCGCCTCGGAGCAGCGCCCCGGCTGATCCGCCTCCGCACAGGCGTCCACCCGCAATCGGATTCGAAAGCAGGACCCGGAGTGCGACCCGCCCCGTCGAATGGCAGGGTGTGCCCTCGAATGCAGGCGAGGAGCGGGCGATGACTGGAAACCCTGAAGCCGACCCGCAGCGTCACCCGACCGAGCAGGACCCGAGATGGGCCGCCATCGTCACGCGCGACGCCGCGGCCGACGGCACCTTCCTCTACTCGGTCGACACGACGGGAGTGTACTGCCATCCCTCCTGCGCCTCGCGCCTTGCCAGGCCGCGCAACGTCCGTTTCCACCAGGACCGCGCCGCGGCCGAGGGCGCCGGCTTCAGGGCCTGCAAACGCTGCAAGCCCGACCAGCTCCGCCCGGCGCAGCGCCGCGCCGCCCTCGTTGCCGCGCTGTGCCGCCGGATCGAGGCCCGGCCCGACGCGCCCCCGGTCCTGGCCGAGCTTGCCGCCGCCGCCGGCCTCGGCCCCTCCCACCTGCACCGCATCTTCAAGGCCGCCATCGGCATCACCCCAAGGGCCTACGCCGCCGCCTGCCGCGCCCGCGACATGAGCCATCGCCTCGCCACCAGCGCCACGATCACCGAGGCGATCCACGATGCGGGCTTCGGCTCCACCAGCCGGTTCTACGAGACCTCGCGCCAGCGGCTCGGCATGACCCCTACCGCCCGCCGCGCCGGCGGCGCCGGCACCGAGATCCGCTTCGCCGTTGGCCAGTGCTCGCTCGGCGCGATCCTGGTCGCGGCGAGCCCGGTCGGGGTCTGCGCCATCCTGCTGGGCGAAGACCCCGCCACCCTGCTGCGCGACCTGCAGGACCGCTTCCCCAGGGCCGCCCTGATCGGCGCCGACCCCAGCTTCGAAACGCTGGTGGCCAGGATCGTCGGCCTGGTCGAAACCCCGGGAACCGGCCTCGACCTGCCGCTGGACATCCGCGGCACCGCGTTCCAGCAGCGTGTCTGGCAGTCGCTGCGGGCCATCCCGCCCGGCGCCACCGCAAGCTACGCCGCGATCGCGCGCGACATCGGCCTGCCTGGATCGGGGCGTGCGGTCGCGGGCGCCTGCGCGGCCAACGCCCTCGCGGTCGCCATCCCCTGCCATCGCGTGGTCCGCAGCGACGGCGCGCTGTCCGGCTACCGCTGGGGCATCGGGCGCAAACGCACCCTGCTCGACCGCGAGCGCCAGGCACCTCCGCCAGCAAGCCAAGGTTGAGGCTCCGCCTCAAACTCCGCCAAAGGCAAGCCTTTGGAATCCATTTGCTGAAGGAAGGGGTTTCCAAAGGCCCCATGCTTGAAGGAGGGGGCATTTGGTGAGTCTGGGCAAAGCCCAGCCTTGCTTCCCACTTCGCTCCCACCCGGCACCCTGCCGCCACGTCCCGCTGCGCATCGGTCGCTCGCTTGCGTCCGGCCCGGCGTTGCGCCACGGTTCGGCCACCATGCGCCCGTCCATCTCCCGAACGCGCCAGGCGTGCCTGCTTGCGGCAGCGTTCCTGTGCGTGCTGTGCCCCACCCTGCCATCCTCCGCCCAGGTCAGCGTGGACCAGGGCGCCCTTGACAGCCTCGGCAGCCCCGCCGCACCCGCCCGCGTGGCCCCCGCCGCCAGGCTACCCGCCCCGGAGCGGCACCCGCCGACGCGACGCGACACCCGCTCCCTCGCGAAGCCGAGGACCCCGCCCCCCCGTCCTCCCGTCATTCCCGTGGCGCCACCCCCCAAGGCCGCGCTGCCGCCTGCCGAACCGACGGTGCCGACGCGCCCGACTCCGCCGCCGCCCGTGCCCGTCGTGCCGGATGCCCCCGATACCGTCGGCGCCATCCCAGGCGGGATGCGGGTGACCTTCGGCGCAGACCGCTCCGACCTGAACCCCGCCACGGTGTCCGCGCTGCGCGACCTCGCCCGGACGGTGAAGGCCGATCCCGCCGCCACGCTCGACGTGAACGCCTGGTCCGCCGGCACCCCGGACGATCCCTCCACCCCAAGGCGCCTGTCCCTGGCCCGCGCGCTGGCCGTGCGCGCCGTGCTGATCAGCGAGGGCATCGCCTCGCCGCGCATCTACGTGCGTGCCCTGGGCACCGACGGCGGCGACACGCCCGACCGCGCCGAGATCACCCGCACCGTCGTGGCTGCAACGCTGCCCGCAGCACCCGCAGCCGGCCAGCCCGCCCCGCAGACCGGACCCGGCGGCAAGCCAGCGCCATCCGCGTCGGCTCCGACTGCCTCAGCTCCGGCTGCATCCGCAGGCGCCGCGACCCCCGCCAGGAAACGATGACCCGCCCGACCACCTTCCTGGTCCGCATGGCGCTGTTCCTCGTCGCGGTGCTCGCCGTGGCCGCGGTGCTGTCCCCGGTGCTGCTGGTTGCGTTCGCCAACAACCCGGTGCTGAACGGCCTGATCGTCGTGGTCCTGCTGCTCGGCGTGTTCTGGAACCTGCGCCAGGTGCTGCGCCTGTCCCCCGAGGTCCGCTGGCTGGAAACCTTCCAGCAGTCGCGCCAGCGCCTCGCCGGCCTGCCCCCGCCCAAGCTCCTGGCGCCCATGGCCAGCATGCTGGCCTCGCGCGGCCGCAACCGCGACGGCCAGGACCGCTTCACCCTGTCCGCCCCTGCAATGCGCTCCCTGCTCGACAGCCTTGCCTCCCGCCTCGACGAGAGCCGCGAGCTGTCGCGCTACATGACTGGGCTGCTGATCTTCCTTGGCCTGCTGGGCACGTTCTGGGGCCTGTTGCTCACCATCGGCTCGGTCGCCGACGTCATCAACGCGATGTCGGTCGGCAACGGCGACGTCAACCTCCTGTTCGACCAGCTCAAGTCCGGCCTGTCCCGCCCGCTGCACGGCATGGGCACCGCGTTCTCCTCCTCCATGCTCGGCCTCGCCGGCGCGCTCGTGCTCGGCTTCCTCGACCTCACCGCCGGCCAGGCGCAGAACCGCTTCTTCAACGAGCTGGAGGAATGGCTGGCCGGCCTGACCCGCCTGTCCTCCGGCGTGCTCGGCGGCGACGGCGAGGGAGGCTCCGTACCCGCCTACGTCCAGGCGCTGCTGGAGACCACCGCCGAGAACATGGAGAACCTCCAGCGCATCCTGGCCCGCGGCGAGGAAGGCCGCGCCCAGTCCAACGCCGCGGTGGTCTCGCTCACCGAGCGCCTCGGCCAGCTCGCCGACTCCAACCGCGCCAACCAGCAGCTCATGCTCCGCGTCGCCGAGGGCCAGGCCAGCCTCGCCCCCGTGCTGCAGCGCCTCTCGGAAAGCCGGCCGGAGAGCGACGGCGCCGCCCGCACCCACCTGCGCAACATCGAGTCCGCCCTCGGACGCCTGATCTCCGAGGCCGAGCAGGGCCGCACCCAGTCCACCGCAGAGCTGCGCAGCGACATCCGCATCCTGACCCGCACCATCGCCGCCGCCGTCGCGGCCGAGGGCGCGCCATGAAAAGGCGGGGGCAAATCTCCGCCCCAGGATGCCGCCGGAAGCCGGGCCTCGTGTCAACCGCAGGGACCACCGACCCGGGAAGCAGCAAGCAAGGCCGGGCTCTCCCTCCGCTGCCCATTCCAATGGCCCAAGCGGGCCATCGGAACCTTCGGGCAGCTACGCCCAGACCCGCCAAAGGCCAGAGGCCCTTGGAAACCCGTCTCTTAAGAAGGGCATTCCAAAGGCCCAGCCTTTGGCGGAGTTTGAGGCAGAGCCTCAACCTTGCTTCCTTCGAGCCCCGATGTCCCTGAGCAACCGACGCCGCGGCGGCGCCAACAACGGCCTTGACGCCTGGCCCGGCTACGTGGACGCCCTGTCCACGCTGCTCATGGTCATCATCTTCGTGCTGCTGGTGTTCGTGCTTGGCCAGGCATTCCTTTCGGTGGCACTGACCGGCAAGGACCGCGCGCTCGACAAGCTCGGCCACCAGATCGCCGAGCTGTCCGACATGCTCTCGCTCGAACGCGGCCGCACCCGCGACCTGGAGCGCACCAGCGCCACGCTCGGCCGCGATCTCGCCGCCGCCCGCGACGCGCAGGGCGGCCTCTCCGACCAGCTCGCCGCCAGCCAGGCGCAGCAGGCCCGACAGGCCTCGGACCGCGACGCCCTCGCCACCGAGCGCGACCGCCTGGCCGCCAGCCTGTCCGACGCCCGGTCGCAGGCGGCCGCCGCCACCGCCCGCACCGTGCAGCTCCAGGCCAGCCTCGACGAGGCCGCCACCCACGGCAGCTCGCTCGCGCAGCAATCCGTCGCCACCGCTGCCCAACTCGCCGACGCGCAGGCCCAGCTCGCCGCCGCCCGCGCCGAACTGGGCAGCACCGTGGCGACCAGCCGCGACACGCTGCAGCAGAAACTCGCCGACCTCGCCAGGCTGCGCGAGCAGACCACCGCCCTGGCCGCCCTGCGCGACGAGCTGGAGCACCAGGTCGTCGACACCGCCGCACGCTCCACCTCCGCCGACCAGCAGCGCGCCGCCGCCCTCGCCCAGCTCGCGGACGAGCAGAAATACTCCGACAGCGCCCGCGCCCAGATCGCGCTGCTCAACCACCAGCTCGATCAGCTCCGCGCCCAGATGCAGCAGGCCGCAGCCGCGCTCGACCTGCAGACCGCCGCAGGCCGCGACAAGGACGCCCAGATCGCCGCTCTCGGCCAGAAGCTGAACCTTGCCCTGGCCTCCAAGGTCGAGGAGCTGCAGCGCTACCGCAGCGAGTTCTTCGGCCGCCTGCGCGCCGTGCTCGCCGACCGCCCCGGCATCCAGATCGTCGGCGACCGCTTCGTGTTCCAGAGCGAGGTGCTGTTCCCCGGCGGCAGCGCCACCCTCTCGCCCGCCGGCGAGGAGCAGGTCCGCGCCCTGGCCGCCACGCTGAAGGCGATCATCCCCGAAATCCCCGCCGACATCGCCTGGCTGCTGCGCGTCGACGGCCACGCCGACCACGACCCGATCACCGGCGGCCCGTTTGCCAGCAACTGGGAGCTGTCCAGCCAGCGCGCCATCACCGTGGTCAAGCTGCTGATCGCGAGCGCCATCCCCGCCGAGCACCTGGCCGCCACCGGCTTCGCCGATTTCCAACCCCTGGAAGCCGGCAGCACTTCGGATGCCTATGCGCGCAATCGCCGCATCGAGCTGAGGTTCACCGACCGCTGACTGCCATCCAGATTACACAGAACCAAGTTGTATATACCTGCAATCCACAGCCGGTTGGACATGCACGAGCGGTAATGGTTCACTCCCGCTTCCTGCGGAGACCTCTTCCTTGACGCTGTTCGACCGCATCAATCCCCTATACTCCTTGTCCGGCTTCCTGGTCGGCATGCTGGTGGGCATCACCGGCGTGGGCGGCGGCTCACTGATGACCCCGCTGCTGGTGCTCCTGTTCGGCATCCACCCCGCCACCGCCGTCGGCACCGACCTGCTCTACGCCGCCTGCACCAAGTCCGTGGGCACCGTGGTGCACGGCCTCAAGGGCAGCGTGCAGTGGCCCATCGTCGGCCTGCTCGCCGTCGGCAGCCTGCCTGCCACCGCGATCACCCTGGCCGCCCTGGTGCATCTCGGCGCCCCCAGCGCAACGGCGTCGCGGCTGATCTCGTTCGTGCTCGGCTCGGCCCTGCTGCTCACCGCGGTCAGCCTGCTGTTCCACGCGCGCATCCTGGCCTGGGCCACGTCGCGCGACGTGGCCCTGTCGCCGTCCCGGGCACGCTGGCTGACGGTGGCCACCGGCTTGGTCCTGGGCGTCCTGGTGTCGATCTCCTCGGTCGGCGCGGGCGCGCTCGGCGTCACCGCGCTGATCCTGCTCTATCCCAGGCTGCCCACCGCGCGGATCGTCGGCTCCGACGTCGCCCACGCCGTGCCGCTCACGCTGGCCGCCGGGCTGGGCCACTGGTTCATCGGCTCGGTCGACTGGCCGCTGTTCGGCTCGCTCATCGTCGGCTCGATCCCCGGCATCGTGTTGGGCAGCCTGATCGCCACCCGGGTCCCCGAGCGCTTCCTGCGCCCCGCTCTGTCCGCGGTGCTCCTGCTCGTGGGCACCAAGCTCCTCGCTTGAGGGCGGTTCCGCCCGGGCATCACGAGCCGATGATCCAGTCGAACATCTCGAGCAGCCCGGAAGGCGGACGGTGCCGCGCCGCCTCGAACCCCCGCAGCAGCATCCAGCACCCCGCCAGCGTGGCCCCTGCCAGCGTCGCGGCCGAGAGCCATACCGTGAGCCGCCCGACAGGGCTCCTGGCCTGCCTGTCCAGTACCGCGAAACTGGCACGCCCTGGCGGATCACCGTCGGCCTGCGGCTCGTCCATCGTCCCCGCCTCGCGCCCGCCCATCCTAGCAAAGCACGGCCTACGGCGCGCGCCCATCCCGGCACAGGAGGCAAGGTTGAGGCTCCGCCTCAGACTCCGCCAAAGGCAAGCCTTTGGAATCCATCCCTTCAGTGAATCGGTTTCCAAAGGCCTTGGCCTTTGGCGGGTCCGGGCATAGCTGCCTGAAGGTTCCGACGACCCTCTTGGGTCGTTGAAAGGAGCAGTGGAGGAGGAGCCTAGCCTTGCCTGCTGCCTGGCCTGATCCCTGCGTCGCGGCAGTTTCCCGCCGCCCCGCCCTGCCCTAGGTTCCCCCGCATGACCCAGCGCACCCGGACCGCCGCCTGCCATCGCTCCCGGGCCACGTTGGCGACCGCGCTTACCCTCCTTGCCGCGCCGCTGCACGCCCAGCCCGCCACGCCGGTTACCGCGCCGCCTCCTGCCGCCGGCGCCGCGCCCGTCACCACCGCACCCAGCAACGTTCCGGCCCAGAAGAACGTGACCGTGCTGGGCCTGGGGATGATGTCCTGCCAGGTCTACGGCGCCCTCCAGCAAGTCGGCGCCGGCGACATCGCCAACCAGTGGCTACTCGGCTTCCTGTCCGGTGGCGGCGCCTTCGCCGGCTCGAACTACCTGGGCAGCACCAGCCTGGGTGACGCGATCAAGCTTGTGCAACACTACTGCTCGACGAACCCGAAGACCTCCCTGGTGGCCGCCGGCCTGGAGGTCGCCCAGGAGCTGGAAGGCCCGGTCGGGCAGATGCGCCCGAAGTAGCGTCCGACCCAGCCTTCACAGGCGACCGTCACAGGCCGCCATCATACGCTCCCGCCGAACGCCGCGGTGGCGCGCCGCCCGAAGCCGACGCTACATCAGCGTGCGCATCCGCTCCGCCATCTCCTGCGGGTTCGTGCCGTTGCTGAAGATCGAGACGAACTTCCCGGCCGGGTCCATCAGGTAGATGATCGAGCTGTGGTCCATGTCGTATCCGCCGTCCTTGGTCGGGTGCTTTGCCGCATACACCCGGTACTCCTTCTCCGCCGCCTCCACCTGGGCCGGCGTGCCGGTCAGGGGCACGATCTGCGAGCTGAACGCCTGCACGTAGTCCTGCATCACCGCCGGGGTGTCGCGCTCCGGGTCCACGGTGACGAACAGCGGTGCCACCTTCCGCCGCTGCGGCCCCAGCAGGTCCAGGGCGTTGGCCATGTCGTTGAGCGCGGTCGGACACGCGTCGGGGCAATGCGTGTAGCCGAAATACACCAGCATCCAGCGGCCGCGGAACGCCGTGTCGCTCACCGCGGCCCCCGTGCCGTCCTCCAGCGTGAACGGCCCGCCGATCGCCACCGGCGCTTCGGCACCGCCGCGCTCCAGCAGGCGCGGCCAGGCCACCAGCGCCAGCACCGCAAGCCCCAGCAGCCCTAGAAATCCGCCGGCCGCGATCCTCCTGCCCGGCCCGCCCGCCGCGATCCGCCTCAAGGCGCCGCTCCCGCGCCAGCCGGTCCTGTGCCGGCTGGCCCGCGCGCGCCAATCGGCAGCACCCCGGCCTGCACCTCCACCGGTGGCGCATGGGCGAAACTGAGCGTCAGCACGACGGTCTGCCCGGCCCGCAGCGGCGCCCGCAGCGCGCCGAGCATGACGTGCGTCCCTCCCGGCGACAGCACCACCGCCTGTCTGGCCGGCAGGTCGACACCATCCGCCTCGCGCATCCGCATCACGTCTGCCTCGCCTCCGCCGGCCCCGTGGTCATGCGAGGTCGTGTGCAGCATCACCATCCCCGCCTGCGCCGAGGCGATCGCCGTCAGGCGGTCGGCCCGGGGACTGGTCAGCGTCATGTAGGCCGCCGCCTCGTCCTGATGCGGCGCGGTGGCGCGGACCCAGGCGCCGCTGACCTGCACCGGCGACGCCTGCGCCAGAACCGCGCACACCGGCGGCACGGCCAGCCCCAACGCGAGAAGCGGAACACGCATCGTCATCGAGACCCCTGTGATTGGCGCATGGCGGAACGGTGCTCCCGGCCCCATGGGACCGCAACACCGCCCAGGGCAGGGCGGCGTCCCAGGCGAGGCTGGGGCTCTTGCCCTCTGCGTCAAGGCGGGACCCGCCAGGGGCAGAGCCCTGGCCCTGCTTCCCCGCCTTTCCCCGGTGGTATCTGCCGCCCAGAGTGCCACATCTGGCTCGCCCACAAGCCCGCCCGGGCCGGCAGGAGCCTCCCGCCCCGATGTCCACCGCCCTCAGCGTCCCCGGCCCTGTCGCCTTCATGCCGCTGCGCCAGCCGGTCAAGCCGGCGACTCGCCGCTTCGTCGTGAAGTCAGACTACGAGCCCGCCGGCGACCAGCCTGCCGCGATCGAGCTGCTCACCGCCGGCGTGGTGGACGGCGAGCGCGACCAAGTCCTGCTCGGCGTCACCGGCTCCGGCAAGACCTTCACCATGGCCAAGGTGATTGAGCGCGCCCAGCGCCCCGCCCTGATCCTGGCGCCCAACAAGACGCTCGCCGCCCAGCTCTTCGCCGAGATGCGCGGCTTCTTCCCCGACAACGCCGTCGAGTACTTCGTCAGCTACTACGACTACTACCAGCCTGAGGCCTACGTCCCGCGCACCGACACCTACGTGGAGAAGGACAGCCAGATCAACGAGCAGATCGACCGCATGCGCCACGCCGCCACCCAGGCGCTGCTGGAGCGCAACGACGTCATCATCGTGGCCTCGGTCTCCTGCATCTACGGCATCGGCTCGGTGGAGACCTACTCGCGCATGGTGGTGCGCCTGGAGGTCGGCGGCCGCATCGACCGCGACACCCTCGCCAAGGCCTTCGTCGAGCTGCAGTACCGCCGCAACGACGCCGCCTTCCAGCGCGGCACCTTCCGCCTGCGCGGCGAGACCGTCGACGTGTTTCCGGTGCAGTACGAGGACCGCGCCTGGCGCATCACCCTGTTCGGCGACGAGATCGAGGCGATCGCCGAGTTCGACCCCCTCACCGGCACCAAGACCGCCGACATGGCCGAGATTAGCGTCTACGCCAACAGCCACTACGTCACTGCGCGTCCCACGCTTAACCAGGCGATCGTCGGCATCAAGGACGAGCTGCGCGGCCGCCTCGACCAGCTCGTCGCCGAGGGCAAGCTGCTGGAGGCCGAGCGCCTGCAGCAGCGCTGCACCTTCGACATCGAGATGATGGAGACCACCGGCTCCTGCAAATCCATCGAGAACTACTCGCGCTACCTGTCCGGCCGCGCCCAGGGCGACCCGCCGCCCACCCTGTTCGAGTACCTGCCCGAGAACGCCCTGCTGATCGTCGACGAGAGCCACGTCACCGTGCCGCAGATCGGCGGCATGGAGCGCGGCGACTACGCGCGCAAGTCCGTGCTCGCGGAGTTCGGCTTCCGCCTGCCATCGTGCATCGACAACCGCCCGCTCAAGTTCGAGGAGTGGGAGCGCTTCCGCCCGCAGACGGTGTTCGTCAGCGCGACTCCTGGCCCGTGGGAGATGGAGCGCACCGGCGGCAGCTTCGCCGAGCAGGTGATCCGCCCCACCGGCCTGATCGACCCCGTCACCGAGATCCGCCCAGTCGAGCACCAGGTCGACGACCTGCTCGCCGAGATCCGCCTGACCACCGGCCAGGGCGGTCGCGTCCTCGTCACCACGCTGACCAAGCGCATGAGCGAGGACCTCACCGACTACCTGACCGAGAACGGCGTGAAGGTGCGCTACCTGCACTCCGACGTGGACACGCTGGAACGCATCGAGATCATCCGCGACCTCCGCTTGGGCGTGTTCGACGTGCTGATCGGCATCAACCTGCTGCGCGAGGGCCTCGACATCCCGGAATGCTCCCTGGTCGCGATCCTGGACGCCGACAAGGAGGGCTTCCTGCGCAGCCAGACCTCGCTGATCCAGACCATCGGCCGCGCCGCGCGCAACGTGGACGGCCGCGTGGTGCTCTACGCCGACGTGATGACCCGCTCGCTGCGCGCGGCCATCGAGGAGACCGCGCGCCGCCGCGAGAAGCAGGCCGCCTGGAACGAGGCCAACGGCATCACCCCGCAATCCGTGCGCAAGCACATCGGCGAGGCGCTGAACTCGGTCTTCGAACAGGACTACGTCACCATCGCGCCGGTCAAGGACGCCGGCATCACCGACATGGTGGGCAAGGACCTCAAGTCCTCGCTGGCCGAGCTGGAGAAGCGCATGCGCGCCGCCGCCGCGGACCTGGAGTTCGAGACCGCCGCGCGCCTGCGCGACGAGATCAAGCGCCTGGAGGCCCTGGAGCTGGGCCTGCCCGCCCCGCCCGCCCCGGCCCAGCTTCGCGCCCGCAAGGACCGCACCCCCGAGCCGCTGGGCCCGGGCGGTGGCGGCTACGACCCCGCCAAGGTCAAACGTGGACGGCGACGCGCATGAGCCAGTCCCGCCCCCGCCTATCCTCGCGCGACGCCGCCCCGCCGGGCCGGACACGCCGCCCGGTGCCGTCAGCCCGCCCCGACCTGCCCAGCCGGGTCATGCTGCGCCTGCTGGAGAAGAAGACCCACGGCGGCCAGATGCCCGCGGACTTGGCGCCGCTGCGGGCCATGACCAACAGCCCGATGTCGCCGATCTGGCTGTCCCGCCTGCCGCTGGCCTCGGTACGCGAGATCGCCGTTCCCGGACCGGCCGGCCCGATCACGACGCGGATCTACACGCCGCGCGGCACCGTGCGCGGCACCCTGCTCTACATCCACGGTGGCGGCTTCGTGCATTGCGGCCTCGACTCGCACGACGGCGTCTGCTGCCGCCTGGCACGCGCCGCCGGGTGCGTGGTGGTGGCGCCCTCCTACCGCTTGGCGCCGGAAAACCCGTTTCCCGCCGCCCCCAACGACTGTCTCGCGGCCCTGCGCTGGGTGTTCCGCTACGTCGACACGCTTGGCGGACGCGACGAGGCGGGAGCACCCCTGGTCGCGGTTGGCGGCGACAGCGCCGGCGGCAATCTCGCCGCGGTCACCTGCCAGTCCGCGCACACCCTCGGCCTGCCGCCCCTGCGTTTCCAGCTCCTGTACTACCCGGCCACCCACGGCATCGAGGACGTGCCCTCCCGCACCACCTACGCCAGCGGCTACTTCCTGACCGCCAGGCTGATGGAGTGGTACCGCGACCAGTACCTCGACGACGAGCGTCACCACGACGACCCCGCTTTCGCCCCCGCACTCGGCGACCTGCGCGACCTGCCGCCCGCCCTGGTCGTCACCGCCGAGTTCGACCCGCTGCACGACGAGGGGCGCCAGTACGCCGCCCTGCTGAACGCCGCGGGCGTTCAGGCGCGCCACCATTGCTACCCCGGCACGATCCACGGCTTCGTCAACTTCTACCCGATGATGCCGAAGGGCCGCCACGCGCTCGCCGAGGGCGGCCGCGCGGTGCGGCAGGCCTTCGCCTGACCGCCCGCTCCGCCCTTGTCCATGCAGCCCGTCCGCGCGCGCCTCCGCAGCTATTGCAGAACGGCAACTATCGTCCCCGTCGGCCGTCAAGCATGCAGAGGAAACCGAGGAAACACCAATGATGCGTCCCTTTCTGGCCCTGGCGATCGTCCTGGTCGCCAGGCCCGCATTCGCGCAGGCCACCGGCAGCATGGGCACCGGCACCAGCAGCAGCGACACCACCGGCCTGCAGACCAGCGTGCCGAACGCCGTGCACGAGCAGAGTTCCGGTTCGTCCATGAACGCCCCCCCGGGCCAGGGTGGCAGCACCGCGTCCGGCAGCACCGACACCGGGACCGGTCCCGGCAACACGACGGGCGCGCAGACCAGCATCGGCAGCGCCGTGCAGAACCAGACGCCACAAGGCTCACCCCCGACCCGCTGAGCCCTGTGGCGATCGTGGCGTCAGGACGACCGACAGTGGCGGCAACGTCAGCCAGGTCGGCGTGTGCCGGTTGCCAGCTCGCATGGCGGCCGGCTCCCGTCGTCGCTGCGTCGTTCCGGTCCGTGGGCACAGGCCATCCTGCCGCCTCGCCGCGCGCCCGGCCGCACCCCGCCGCATGATCCCCGCCGCCATGCCTCGCGCCGCCCTGGTCACGGGCGGCGCCCGCCGCCTCGGCCGCGCCCTCGCCCTCACGCTCGCCAGCGCGGGCTTCGACATCGCCCTGCACTACCGCGCCAGCCGCGACGAGGCCGAGGCCACCGTACGCGACATCGAGGCCCTGGGTCGGACCGCGCACCTCCTCCAGGCCGACCTCGCCGACGAGGCACAGGTCGTCCCGCTGGTCGGGCGCGCCGTCGCCGCCCTCGGCCCGCTCGGCCTGCTGGTCAACAACGCCAGCCACTTCGTGCGCGACGAGTGGCACGACACCACGCGCGGCGGCTGGGACGCCCACCTCGAGCCGAACCTGCGTGCGCCGTTCGTGCTCAGCCAGGAGTTCGCCCGCGCCTTGCCGCCCGCGGCACAGGGCATGGTGCTCAACCTCGCCGACCAGCGCGTCTGGTCGCTCACCCCGCACTTCGTGTCCTACACCGTGTCCAAGGCCGGGCTGTGGGCGCTGACCCAGTCCCTCGCCCTGGCGCTGGCGCCGCGCA
>JAABUV010001370.1_pt1 | contig 35336 bp, 33 predicted proteins | sample 5559971 | NCBI WGS metagenome assembly JAABUV01 (sample SAMN10711881, study PRJNA513362) | rock metagenome | isolation source: Antarctica rocks | place: Antarctica: Victoria Land, Knobhead nord | collected 2015-12-19
CAAGATGACGCCTCCCACCACCTTCATTGAGTGGGTAAGGCCCCCGGTAGACCACCGGGTACATGGGCCGCGCGTGGACACCCGGCAACGGGCGCAGCGGAGCGGTCCCAATCGGCCGAGGACGTGAAGACCTTTTCTTTGGGTCCAGCAAAATTCAGCTCACACCGCACGATCTATACAAATAGTTAAGACGCTATTCACCGTTCTATATTCACCGTTCTATGTCGTGCGCCGCTTGTTAAGCGCGCATGACAGGAGCGCGACGTATCCCTGGTGGTACCGCGCGGTGGACCCACCCGTTCCCATTCCGAACACGGTCGTGAAACGCCGAGGCGCCGACAGTACTGTGGGGGCAACTCCATGGGAGGATAGGCCCCCCTGCCAGGGTTACTTTCCCCGCTCCGCATCCCGTTACGTCGCAGGGTGGAGCAGTGGCAGCTCGTCGGGCTCATAACCCGAAGGCCGTTGGTTCGAATCCAACCCCTGCAACGACCAAACACGACAGGGGCCGCATCAGCGCTGATGCGGCCCCTGTCGTGTTTTTCGATGCGCCTTGGGGCTCCCCTGCCGTTTATTAGCCGCCGACGATGCGGCTCGTGTGGCCGGGTGTTTCCCCTATCGACGTCTCTTCGTTGACGGCCTTGGTTGGGTTACGCGGGATACCGCGAATCTGACCGGCATCGTCGGCGACCGCGACATCGGCGGTCTCCTGATCGGGCAGCGTGCCAGCGTCAAGCGCGCCGCTGTCCTCGCCGCTGTTCAACCCAGCTACATCGGCCACCGCGCCAGCTGGCCCGTCGATCTTATTGTCGCTCATAGGCTCCCTCCTTATAGCGCAGCTAATGGCGCACGACATGTGCCAGCCGGCGCATCACCCAGCGACCAGCTACGGAATCGCTCCAAAAATAGCCTCTAGCGACAATGGCGCTCATGCGCTAAGGTTCTTCAACTGACCGGCGTGATCGATGAGCTGTCGGATGGGCGCATAGAGCCCGTCAAGGACGGCCCGCAAACGCTCGATATCGCGCAATGGGGGTAGGCCGAACAGACGACGCTACTCGCGGCTGAACTGAGATGGGCTCTCATAGCCCACGCGCCGGCTCACCGTCGTTGCGTCGGTTGTTTCGAATAGCCGGTCTCGGATCTCCCAAGGAGGACGGTATGCTCGCCGACTACACGGCCGCTGACTCTACCGCTGTTTCGTGTTCCGTTACTACAGCAAAGCGGTAGAGTCGTGAGCCAGCCCACAGCCGCCCTTAAAGCGGTTGGTTTTCCCGTCGGGGTACTATTAAGGGAGCGGTAGGTGAAAATAGAAGGGGGGGAAAGACCGATGGGGACAAGTGACGTCGAAGCGTTGGCCGGTCAGGGGCGCGTGCCGACGGCCGGTAACGAGGAACGCGAGGAGGCGCGCACATCGCACGCCCCCACGGCGCGCCCCATGCGTGTGCCCGCGCGGCACAATCAGCACCTTGCCACGCTGGTCGATAGGCTCAACCACGACCTGGAGGTGCAGCAGCTGTGGAAGTGCGCCAATGTCACCGCCACCGACCGCGTGGGCATCACCGACCACGGCCCCGTACACATCCGCATCGTGGTCAACATCGCCCTGCGCCTGCTGCGCCTGCTCGACGACGCCAAGGTACCGAGCGGCATCGTGCGCGACTACGGTCTCCGTGTCGAAGACGCCGAGGTGGTCACGGTCCTCGCCGCGGCCCTGCACGACATCGGCATGTCGATCCACCGCGCGGGGCACGAGCAGTTCAGCCTCATCCTGGCCGCGCCCCTCGCGCGCCGGCTCCTGGCTGGCCTCTACGAGGAACCGGTGTTAACTATTATGACAAGTGAAACGCTGCATGCCATCATTTCCCATCGCTCTGATATGCAGTGCTTGACCATCGAGGCCGGCTGCGTCAAAGTGGGCGACGCGCTGGACATGGCCGAGGGACGGTCACGGGTTCCCTTCGAGGCCGGCCGCATCGACATGCACTCGCTCTCGGCGGCCGCCATCGACGCCGTCACCATCACGCCCGGCCAGGTCAAGCCGATCCACATCTCGGTCGCCATGAGCAACTCGGCCGGCATGTTCCAGCTCGACCAATTGCTCAAGCCCAAGCTGGCCAGTTCCGGCCTGCAGCAATACGTCGAGGTCGAAGCGAGCATCGCGGGCGAAACGGAGCGGCGGCTGCTGCCGGTGTACAATCTGTGAGTCGATGGTCGATGGTCGATGGTCAATAATCGTCTGAAAAAGTGGGAAGAGGACTTGGCGCCTGAACGATACGACCGGGACAATACTTTCGACTTTCGACTTTCGACTCCCGCCTGGCCCATCCGGGCTATAGCGCCCGTGCCCTAGGAGAGCGTACAGTGTTGGCAACCATTGGGGATAGACGTGGGAGCGGTACAGGCGGCATAATAGGAGGTAAGTCTATGGCATGGCAGTCTCTCTCTACCTGCGCGTGTTGCGAGGGGTGTTCGTCTCTCGCTGGGATGGCGTGCGCGCGCCATACGATGCGGCGTATGTGCGATGGGTGGTGCAAAGACTACGAGCCCGCGCCGGCATACTTGCGGAGGGCGCTCACGGACGAGGAGGTGGAGCGCTGCCGGCAGGTGGCCGCGCGCCCGTCGGTGCGCTTTCCCCTGCTCACCAGCGCCGAGATGCGGCATCTGCTGTGGTTCCACGCCTACTTTGGTGACCGCGAGCACCAGCCCGCGCCATCCAGCGCCGCGCGCGACACCCCGTCCACGGATGCCTCGTACCCCGACGCGGCATAACTGGTACGCAACCAATGCCTCGCATCCGCTGGGAACGCCGGCTTCCAGCCAGCCTATCGTTACCGTCGGATTGGGGTACGCGCCACTTTTTCGCGCTGGGCATCTACTGGCAGCGCAGCGAGCCCGTCGCTGTCCCGGCGACCTGTCGTTGCCGGCGACCGTGTTGCATATGGCAAACCCGTGGCCGCGACCGTGAGCCGCCGGGCAGCGCAGCAAGCGGCGGCGGTCCCAGGAGAGACGGCCAGCCGCGCCATCGTCCAGTCGGCGCGAAAAAGTGGTGCGCACCCGTCGGGTTGCTTGGCGACCAGCACGGTGGCCGCCTGACTGACCTTTCAAGGTCCGTCCGCTGCCATGACCTTTTAAGGTCAGGCCGCGTTTCACAATCGCGGGTGGCGCCCGCGAACGAAACGCGTGTTGCTCTCTCGGCCCCGCGCGCGTTACACTATTCCTGTAATGAGCGACAATGAACGAACCGATCAAACCGTTGCCTTTCAGGGCGAGTTCGGGGCCAACAGCGAGGACGCCGTACGCATCGTCTATCCGCGCGGACATCCGGTACCATGCCGCACGTTGCGCGACGTGTTCGCGGCCGTGACCGGCGGCGCGACAGACTACGCCGTCGTGCCCGTCGAGAACTCACAGGCCGGCTCGATCAACGACACCTACGACCTGCTGTTGGACCATCACGACCGGCTCTACATCACGGCGGAGTACAACCTACGCGTCCACCACATGCTGCTCGGACTACCCGGCCAGCCGCTCGACGCGGTGCACACGGTCACCTCGCACCCACAGGCGTTGGCGCAGAGCGAGCGCTACCTGAGCGCGCTGGGCGTCAAGATAGAGCCAGCTTACGACACGGCGGGGGCGGCGCGGCGTATCGCCGCCGAGGGCCTACGCGACGTGGCGGCGGTAGCCAGCCGCGCCGCCGCCGCGACCTACGGCCTGGATATCCTGGCCGAGAACATCGAAACGAGCGACGACAACTATACGCGCTTCCTGGCCCTGGCCCGCACGAGGGCGGCGGCGCCGCGCGCCAAGACGTCGCTTGTTATGTCCACACGCAACACGCCTGGCTCACTCTACCACGCGCTGGGTCCGTTCGCCGCGCGCGGCGTCAACATGATCAAACTGGAATCGCGGCCGAGCCGGGCGCGCCCCTGGGAGTACATCTTCTACCTGGATGTCGAGGGCGACGCCGAGGAGGAGCCACTGCGCTCGGCCCTCGGCGCCCTGCATGGCCTCACACCCATGCTCACGATCCTGGGGTCGTACTCGACGCTGACGTAACCTACGTTAAGACGCGGCGCTTGCTCTGGTACTCCCGCGCGCCAGCCTTGAGGGTACCGAGCGCGAGGACGGCGCACTTGATGCGCGGAGCCACGACCTCGCTGCCGAGCTCCTCGACGAGCGTCTGGTAGTTCATGTCCTCGAGCTCGGCAAGCGTCCTGCCCTGCGTCATCTCCGTGATGATCGAGGCCGAGGCCTGGCTGATGGTGCAGCCCTCACCCTCGAACGACACGTCGGTGATGCGGTCGTCGCCGTCGAGCTTGGCGTACATATGCACGATATCGCCGCAGCCGGGGTTGCCGCCGGTGTAGTCGATCTCAGCGTCCGCGATGACGCGCTTGTTGCGGGGGCTCTCGTAGTGGTCGAGCAAGTTGTCGATATATTCTTGTCTATCCATGTTTTACCTCTCAATCGGCACGCCGACGAGGCTGCCCCACTCGGTCCAGGAGCCGTCGTAGTTGCGCACGTTCTGGTAGCCGAGCAGCTGCGTCAACACGAACCAAGTGTGGCTGCTGCGCTCACCGATACGGCAGTAGGCCACGACATCCTTGTCCGGCGTCACGCCTAGCCCCGCGTAGAGCGCGCGCAACTCCTCGGGACTCTTGAAGGTACCGTCCTCGTTGGCCGCCTTGCCCCACGGGATGCTCTTGGCGCCAGGGATGTGGCCCTTGCGCTGGGCGCCCTCCTGCTCGTAGCCGGGCATGGAAAAAAGCTCGCCGCTGTACTCGCCGGGCGAGCGCACGTCGATCAGCGCCGTCGCGCCGTTGGCGCCCTGCACGAACTTCTGGAGCACCTCATCGCGGAAGGCGCGGATCGACGTGTCGGCGTCCTTGGCCGTGTACTGTGTCGCGGGGTAGCTCACCGCGTCCCTGACCAATGGCCGGCCCTCGGCCTGCCACTTAGCGCGGCCGCCATTGAGGATGCGGATATCTTCGTGTCCATACATTTTGAAGAGCCAGAAGGTATAGGCGGCGTACCAGTTGTTCTTATCGCCGTAGAACACGACCGTGGTGTCGTCGGCGATGCCACGGCTGGACATCAGCCGCTCGAACTGCTCCTTGTCGACGAAGTCGCGCCTTACCGCATCCTGCTCGTCGGTGTGCCAGTCGATCTTGACCGCGCCGGGGATGTGCCCGAGCTCGTAGAGCAGCACGTCCTCGTCGGACTCGACGAAGCGGACCTTGGGATCGTTCAGATGCTCGGCCGCCCAGTCGGTCGAGACCAGCGTCTCGGGGTGCGCGTATGTTTCCGCCATGTATCGTTACCTCCACGTTTAATCCGTGACACCGCACGTTCTGTTCATCACTTTCCCTCATAATTATAGCGCATCGCGGCATGGTTAAATCCGCTAATGGCGATAGGATTACTATGTGTATGCTTGACCTTCCGCCGTTCCAACGGCGCGCTGGCTTATACTATAGATCTGATGAACAGCTATGGAGGCAGTCCTTGACTACTGGCGACAACACGACGCTGCATGACCTGGTCCAACCCCGCCTCGGCGCTTTCCTGCGCGACCTGGCGGAGTTGTCGGGCATCGACTGCGGCACCTATGACAAGGCCGGCGTGGACGCGGCCGGACGCGCCATGCAGGCCAAGCTCGAAGGGACCGGCCTGACCGTGGAGCGGAACGACGGAGGGACGCTGGGCGACACGCTGGTGGCGCGCACGCGCGGCCGCGGCCGCGCCCGCGCCCGCGTGCTGCTGATTGGGCACCTCGACACGGTCTACGCCGCGGGCTGGCCGGACGCACACCCTTTTACGATTGAAGGGGATACGGCGCGCGGGCCGGGCACGGCCGACATGAAGGCGGGCCTGCTAGCCGGCCTCTACGCGCTCGACGCGCTGCGCGCCGCCGGCTTCGACAATTATGACGAGTTGGCCTTTGTCCTCAACAGCGATGAAGAGATCGGCTCACCCAGTTCCAAAGAACTCATCGCGCGGGAGGCGCGCGGGCGCGACGCCGTGCTTGTCCTGGAAGCTGGGCGCGCCAACGGCGACATTGTGTCGGCGCGCAAAGGCTCGGCGCACTTCGACCTACATGTAACCGGCCGCGCCGCGCACGCCGGCGTGGAACCCGAGAAGGGGCGCAGCGCCGTGCTGGAGCTGGCGCACCTCGTCGTGGCCCTGCACGCGCTCAACGGCGCGATCCCCGGCGCGACGGTCAACGCCGGCGTCATAGAAGGCGGGACGCGCCGCAACGTCGTGGCGGCGGAGGCGCGCGCCCTGATCGACGTGCGTGCGCGCGACGGGGCCGGGCTCGACGGCGTCATCGCCGCCATCCGCGCGGTCGTCGCGGCGCGTACCGTTCCGGACACAGTGGCCACGCTGGAGGGCGCCATCACGCATCCGCCCATGGAGAAGACGGCGGCGAGCGAGCGCTTGATCGAGTGGTGCCGCGAGGCCGCGCGAACGGCCGGCTTCGACATCGCGGACACGGCGACGGGCGGCGGCTCGGACGGCAACACCACGGCGGCGCTGGGCGTCCCCACGCTCGACGGGCTTGGCCCCGTGGGCGGCGCCGCCCACAACCCCGACGAGTACGTGCTCGTCTCCTCGATCGCGCCGCGCGTCGCCATGTTGGCGGGGTTGATCCAGCGCGTTTGCGCGCACGCCTAATTGCTGTTGTTGGCGCCGTATATGCTACACTACGGCGCGGAGAGTACGCACGCGGATAGGGCGCTCGCTGTACGTCACGGGCGCCGCGTGCGGTGGGGGAGGGTTCGACGGGAATGGCCGATGAGTTGAGCACGCTGGCGCTCGATCTTAAAAACTTTTTGGTGAAATACCACCGCGTCACCGATATACAAGGGCCGACGCCGCTCTCCGCCGATTGGCGCAACTGGGAGATCTATTTCACCCATCGCGGCCTCAAGCGCCACAACATCTACCATGTACAGCGCCAGGACCCCATCGCGACGATGTACCAGGCCATGCGCGCCGACACCAACGGTGAGTTGCTCGTGCGCATCCCCAACGCGCAGCAGAACGCCCTGCTCGAGAACGAGATATATTATCCGCCACACGGATAGTCGTGAGTCGCCAGTCGTGAGTCGTGAGTTATCCTGGGCGGAACATCAGATAGCCCCGGTAACATTGGCCGAGACATCATCGTCCTCCGCGTTACTCACGACTCACGACTCACGACTCACGACTCACGACTCACGACTCACGACTAATCAAAGGAGAAAAAGGATGGAAGTACCACGGGCTTCGGGCCTCATGGCGCCGCTGATGCGCCTCGGTGTGTTGTGCGACCACGCCATGGTCAGCCAGGACGGCAAACTTAGCCTTATCGGCATCTTCGACCGCATCGCCGTGCCCGGTGTGCCGGTGCAGCACCCGCGCTTCTTCGTCGTGGCCGTCTTCGACATGGCGCCGGGCGACTATATCGTGCGCGTCGAGCTGATCGATCCGACCGGCTCGAACGTGCTGCAGGACCAGGGGGTGGAGATACCGGTCAGCGTGGCCATGGCCGGCCAGAGCGGCAACCTCGTGGCCGAACTCAACATGCTGCCGCTGGAATTCGCGGGGCGCTACGACTTCAACCTATACGTCGAGACCGAGCGCATCGGGACCATCTCGCTCAACGTCGAGGTCGGCCAGCCGCAACTCATGCCGGGCGGCCCAGGGATGGGCATGGGCCAAGCATAGACGGCTGGGGCCTGGATTAAAATCGCATAGCAGGATACGGCGACTGAAGTCGCTCGTGGGACAACAACAAGCAGGGGGCGCGAACCGGTTTCCATCGGTTCGCGCCCCTGACACTTTAGTGTCCGTATCCTGCCATGCGATTTTAATCGCAGGCTCGATTCATTACTACCCTTTCACCGCGCCCGCCGTCAGGCCCGCGACGATGCGGCGCTGCAGGATCAGCACGACGATGATGAGCGGGACCGTCACGGTGATAGCGCCCGCGGCGATCGCGCCCCAGGGCTGCTGGAAGCTGGCTCCGCCGGAGAAGTTGGTCAGGCCGACCGTGACTGGCTGGACCGACTCGTTGGTGGTGAACGACACACCGAACAGGAACTCGTTCCACGCGTTGATGAAGGCCAGGATCGCCGCCGTGAACACGCCCGGCGCGGCCAGCGGCAACACCACCGAGAAGAACGTGCGCACGATGCCCGCGCCGTCGATCTTGGCCGACTCCTCGAGTTCCTTGGGCAGATCGCGGAAGAACGTGGTCAAGATCCAGATCGTCAGCGGCAGCGTGAACACCACGTTAGGGATGATCAGCGCCTGATACGTGTCGATCCAGTGCCACTGGTAGAAAGTGACATAGAGGGGGCCGACGATGGCGATCGGCGGGAACAGCGTGATCAGCAGGACGGTACCCAGGGCGGCCGAGCGGCCCTTGAAGCGCAACCGCGCGATGGCGTAGCCGGCCGAGCACCCGAACAGCAGCGCGATGATCGTGGACGCGCCGGCGATGATCACGCTGTTCTTAATGTTGTTGGCGAACGCCGGGTGGTCGGTGAACGCGTGCTGGAAGCTGCTGAATGAGATTGTCGATGGAAACACAGTCGGCGGGGACGCGACGATGGCCTGGTCGCTCTTGAGCGCCTCGTCGAAGACCCACAACAGCGGAGCGATGCAGAAAAGGACGATCAGGATGACCCCCACGTAGAGCAGGAGACGTCCGGGGGTCAATCCGGTGCGCGACTTGGCGGCGACGCGCGGCCGCGTGGCGACGGTTGTAGCCATACTTCTCTATCCCTCCTTTATGACGACGTCTGCGCGCCGAGCACTTTGGTGAACACGACGCTGATGATGGCCGCGCCGATGAAGATAAGCACCGTGGCGGCTATTCCCACCGGAAAGTTAATCGCCGACACGATCAGCGCATTGAAGGCGTAGGTCGAGACGCTCTGCAACGTGCTCCCGGCGACGACATAGAACATGTCAAAGACTTGCCACGACTGGAGGGTGCGGAACAACAGGGCCACCAGGATGGCCGGCTTGAGCAGCGGCAACGTGATGCTGAAGAAGCGTTGCCACACGCTGGCGCCGTCGACGTTCGCGGCCTCATAGACGTCGTCGGGGATGACCTGGAGGCCCGCCAGCAGCAGCAACGCCATGAACGGCGCCGTCTTCCATACGTCGATGATGATCATAGCCATGATCAGCGTGCCATTGCTCGCCAGCGGCGCCCAACTCGAAGGGACCACCCCAATCGCGTGCAAGAGCGCCGGCGCCGCGCCCGTGTTGTTCTGCCAGATCAAATATTTCCACACCACGGCGGAGATGACCGTGGGAAAGGCCCAGGGCACCAGCACGGCCGCGCGCGCGATGCCGCGCCCGGCGAACTTCTGGTTGAGCACGATGGCGAAGAGCAACCCCAGCACGGACTCAAAGGCGACGCTCACGACCACGAACAACACCGTCCACCCAAGACTAGCCGTGAACGACGAGTCTTTGAATACCGTCCCATAGTTGTCCAGGCCGATGAACTTGGAGCCGAACTGCGGGTAGGTCGGAATGTAATTCTGTAGGCTGTACCAGACCGACTGGATGATCGGGAAGAACGCGATGACCACCATCAGAATGATCGCCGGGGCAATAAAGAGGTAGCCGGTCGCCGCCTCCTGGTCCATAAATCTCTTGCGCAAACCCCGCCGCGGTAGTGGCGGCGCCACCTGCTCCGCCTGCTGTACACTCATCGATCGTCCTCCCATCACCCCTCGTTACGGCGCCGGTGATGGCGCCGTCGCACCTTCAGAAACAGCATGATCCGTTGCTGTGTATTGAGTATGCCATAAAAGGCGAGGGGCCGGAGGAGCCTTTGCTCCACCGACCCCTTTTCGCTCCATCCAAGCGTCTCTAAACCATAAGGCGACGGCTGGATGGCCTGCTAGTGGAAGCGAGCCTCGGCGGTCTTGATGAAACCCTCAATGTCGCTGACGGCTTTGTCGGACGACATACTGCCAGTGAGCACGCCGTGGAAATCCTTCTGCATCTGCAGCGAGATGTCGTTGTAGACCGGCGAGGTTGGGCGCGGCGCTATCGAGAGGTGCGCGGTGACCGGGGCCAGCCACGGCAGCGCCTTCTGCACGGGGGTGGAGTCGTTAGCCGCTATCAGGGACACGGCGTGGCCGCCGTGGATCGCGTAAATCTGCTGCCCGGCCGAACTGGTCAGATACTTCATGAACGCGACCGACGCGGCGACGTTCTTGGAGTTCTTGTTGATACCCAGCCACCAACCGCCGAGCGTGCTATAAGCCGTCGACTGCCCGGCCGAGTGCATCATATTGGTGACGCCGACCTTGCCGGCGACGGTCTTACTGGCCTGGGCCAGGGACCACATATAGGGCCAGTTGCGCGCGAAGGCGGCCGTGCCATTGGTGAAGTCGTTGGCGGTAGCCGCTTCGTCGTAAGTGGTCACCGCGCTCGGCGACGCGCCGCTGCTGATCATGCTGCGCATCTCCTGCAAGCCCTTGGCGGTCTGCAAGGTGGTCGAAGACGACTTGGAGCCGTAGATGGCGCCGCCGGCGCCGTTGACGTACTCCAGCGCGTCGCAGACGAGTCCCTCGTACTGGCTGCCCTGGAAGACAAAGCCTTCCTTGACGGCCTTCTTGGACACTAGCAGCCGCGCCTCGGTCTGCAGCGTGGCCCACGTCTGAGGAACGGGCAGGTGATACTTCTGGAGCAGGTCCTTGCGGTAGTAAATCAGGCCGAAGTCGGTGAACCATGGCATGCCGTAGAGCTTGCCGTTGTAGTGGACATCCTGGATCGTGCCGGGGATGTACTGCTTCTGCACCGAGGACGAAAAATACTGGTCGAGCGGCAGGAGCACGTTCTGCCCGGCCAACTGCGCCGGCCAGATCACGTCGCCCGCGAAGATATCGGGCGTCGTGCTGCCGGCCCGTAAGGCGCGCTGGATGTTCGTGAAGTACGTGTCGGTGTGGGACGACTGCACGTCGAGCACGACCTTGATCTTACCGTTCTCCATCTTGTTGAAGTTGGAGATGAGCGTCGGGACGGTCCCCGTCGTGTCGGGTCCGTTCCAGAAATGGATGGTGACCCCGCTGGCCGCCTTGGCCGTCTGATGACCGGCCGCGGCCGTGCTACCGGCTACGACGAGCCCGGCGACCGCGGTCGCCGCGACCGCGCGCCGGATGAAAGATTTTGCCACTTGTGCTGCCTCCTAGCAACTATGCGCGTGAGCACTCCCTCACGCCGCTGCTCTACTGTACCACCGCTTGGATGAATCCACGATTAATACCAGGCCTTCGCTATCTACCGACGATAATCTCGCGCCCGCGCCACCTCCCCTATCTCAAACTACTGTCGTTGTTGGCTTACACTACCGGATTTAGCGTCGAACGTCAAGGGCGCTGTCACATCGACCCTACACGCAAGACAAACCGATTTGCATCAAGATAACATATGCGTACACGTTTGGCAAGAGGCCGCGCGGCGCGGCCTTGCGGCGCGCGTACGCGCATGCTACAACAATACCGTAGCGCAAAACGATTTGCCGTCATCTGGGGCAAGCTGGGGAGGCATCATGGAGGGGGAGAGACGTGGCCACGATTGGGGAAGTCGCGCGGAGGGCCGGGGTAGCGCGGACCACCGTGTCGCACGCGCTCAGCGGCAAGCGTCCCGTCGCGCCGGAAACGCGCGCGCGCGTGCTGGCGGCGGCGCGGGACCTTGGGTATCAACCCAACGCCGCCGCGCGCAGCCTGACGTCGCGGCGCATGCGCACGGTCGGGCTGGCGCTGCCCCTCGATTTCTACGAGGATACGCTCCCCGAAGGTCCGTTCTTCGGCTTTATCGCGCACGCCGCCGACCGGCTCGGCCACCACGACCATAAGCTGCTGTGCCTGATCTCGCGCGAGTCCGATCCGGGCGAGCTCGTCCGCCTGGCTCAGTCCGGCTACGTCGATGGCCTGCTCCTGCTGCAAGTCCGCTACGCCGACCCGCGTGTCGCGCCTCTACGCGACGCCGGCGTCCCTTTCGTCACGATCGGGCGGCCCTACGATACCATGGGCTTGACGTGCGTCGACGCCGACCTAGCGGCGGCGGCCGAACTGGCGGTCGGCCACCTCGTCGACCTCGGGCACCGGCGCATCGCCTTCCTGACCGCCTTCCGCGACGGCGCGCCGGTCTACGGCTTCCAATATCACGCGCTGGCCGGCTTCGAGCGCGCGCGCCAGCTCCATAACCTAGGCTCCGATCAACAACACATCCTTACGTACGATCCGGCGCACGGCCCTCGCGCGGCGCTATGCGCGCTCGTCGACGACCCCGACGGCCCGACCGGCCTGATCACGACCACTGATATCGAGGCCGCGGCGGCATTGCAAATCCTGTCCGCGCATGGTCAGAGCGTACCCGCCGACCTGTCACTCGTTACTCTTGGCGACAGCATGCTCATGGAACTGTCGCAGCCCCCTATCACCGCCGTACGCTTCCCTGTCGCGGAGGAAACGCGCGCCGCCGTCGACCTCTTGATGGACATCCTGACCGGCGCGCAACCCGGCTGCCGCCAGCGGATCATTCCTGTCGAACTGCTGCGGCGGCACAGCACACGAGCAATTAGCGATCAGCAGTCAGCTATCAGCCATCAGCCTTGACCTGGCGGTGAGAGGGGTAATCTAAACATGTGCCAACGACCGTTAGCTAATTGCTGATCGCTGACGGCTGACGGCTAGTCATGGCACAGCTTTTGCCCAACCATACGGATAGATGTCCGGCAATGAGGCCGGCGTCGTACCCATTTAGGAGGCTGACAGCTGATGGCTAATAGTTGTCAGCTACACGGAACGGAAAGGATCACGACAATGTTCCCATTCGATCAGAACAATCAGCAGATGTACCAAAACTACGCGCAGGCGGCCAACTCGGGCGACTATAGCCAGATCGACCCCAATCAGGCCTACGGCCATGTGCAGCAGTTCATGCGGAACGCGCCGCCGGAGATGCAACAGCAGACCTACCAGCAGTATTTCCAGCAGATGCCGCAGGACCAGCGCCAACAGTTCGCGCAGCAGATGCCGCCGCAGTACCAGCAGCAAATGAACCCCAACAACCCCCAGCAGATGGCGCAGGGCTTCCACCAAATGGCCCAGCAACAGCCAGATATGCTGCACCAGATTCTCGGCCCCGGCGGCATGCTCAGCAACCCGATGGCCAAGATGGCCGTGGCCGGCCTCGCCGCCATGGCGGCCAAGAATATCCTTGGCGGCGGCGGCGGCGGCCTCCACTTGTAGTCGATGGTCGATGGTCGATGGTCGATAGTCGATGGTCGATAGTAAATACGAGGGGCAGTAGAGTAGATACGCGAGAAGCTGGGCCTACCACCCCTGACCTTTGGCGCTTACTATCGACTATCGACTATCGACTATCGACTATCGACTATCGACTATCGACTATCGACTATCGACTATCGACTATCGACCGGGCTTGCCGCACGATGTCGAAGTAGGATCGTGTCTCGACGGGGGCGTCGTCCAGCCCGAGTTGGGCGCGTACTCTGGCGATCTCCGGCGCGTCGGCCTCGATCTCGGCATAGCAGGCCCCTCCGTCGGCCAGTACGTCGACGTCAATGCGCGCGCCGGACAGGTCCCACGATGTGCGTGTCTTCTCGTAGCGCAACGTTTCATGCAGCCCGATGCTCTGTAGGAGTAGATGGGCGTCAGGCCCCAGGCCGGGGGCTAACGGCACGTTGATCTCGTGGCGCGCCTTGACCAGGCCGGCGTCCTCGTCGGCCTCCGCCGTCAGGGGTACTTTGGCGGTGAGCGTCGTGCCGGTCCAGTCCTCGCGCACGCGCAGGGTCCGTCGCCCGCGGCGCAGCCGCCGATCGGGGAAGTCGTAGGCGGTCGTGCGCACCAGCCCTTGGCCGATCACCCGCGCCCCCGCCGCCTGTAATCGACGCGCCAACCCCGCAGGGTCGGCGATAGCCAGCCGCAACTCTATTTCCTGGTGCGATGTAGACATGTGGACATTACCCCTCACCCCCGACTCCTACCCCTCACCCCCAAGGGGAGACAGCCGTCACATGGTTGGCTGCTCCCCTCTCCCGCGCACAGGGAGAGGGGTTGGGGGTGAGGGCGTTACCGTTATACTAAGGGCATGACAGATCCATTCGCCACTTTCCGCGCCCAATGCGCGGCCCTGATCAAGAGTCGTGTCCCCGAACCGGCCGGCTACGTGCTCGAGCCGCCGCCTAAGAAAGAGATGGGCACGCTGGCCTGCAACGTCGCCTTCCAGCTGCCGCGCCTGCGCAAGAACCACCCGCTCGCCATCGCCGAGCATATCGCTTCCGGTATGGATTGGCGTGACGCGTCGCTCGTGCGCGACGTGCGCGTCGCGCCGCCCGGCTTCATCAACTTTTTCGTCGACGAAGAAGCCTACGCGCGCCTCGTGCTCGATAGTATACAGCAAGACGGCGACCTCTATGGCCGGGGCGAGGAGGACGCCGCCGTGTCCGAACGTCGCCCGCTGATCGAGCACACCTCGACCAACCCCAACAAGGCCTGGCACATCGGCCACGCCCGCAACGCCGTGCTCGGCGACACGCTGGCGCGCCTGTTCCGCTTCGCCGGTCACCCCGTCGAGGTAGAGAACTACATCGACGACACCGGCAAGCAGGTCGCCGACATGATCTACGGCCTGCGCTACTTCGGTTACCTCTCCGACGACGGCGCGTTACAGGTCGAGCCCGGCCGTAAGCTCGACCACTTCTTCGGCGAGGTCTACGCGCGCCTCTACGAGATCCTGAGCGAGGAGACCAATCTGCGCGCCGAGGCCGACGCACTGGATACCGTACGCGCGCAAGGCCTGGCGCCCGACGCCGTGGCCGCGCAAGCTGACGAGGCCGAGGGGGCGCTGAACGCGCTCGACCGCAAGCGCGCGCCCGAGCGCGAGGCCGCCGCGTTGGAGCGGCGGCTGGTGGGCCTGCGCGCCGTCGCCGCCCTGCATCCCGCCTCGTACGAGGCGCGCGCCGTGGAAATCGCCGAGCGTCTGGCCGCGATCGACGCGATCAAGCGCGGCGCCGAGGAGGTGCAGCACGCCCTCGAGCGCGGCGACTACCGCGCGCTCGTGCTCTCCTGCGTCAACGCCCAGCTGTCCACGGCGTGGCGGCTCGGCATCTACTACGACCTGCTGGTGTGGGAGCAGGACATCGTGCACGAGGGGCTGCTCGAGGAAACGCTGTCGCGCATCACGGAGTCGCCGGCCGTGCGCGTGGCCACCGAGGGCCGTAAGAAGGGCTGCCTGGTGATGGACATGAGCGGCGCGCTGCCCAAGGGCGCGAGCACGGGCGGCGGCGCCGAGGACGGCGACGAGTACTCGGCCGAGATGGTGCTGGTGCGCTCCAATGGGCTGCCCACCTACGTGGGCAAGGACATCGCGCACTTCTACTGGAAGTACGGCCTGCTCACCAACGATCTGCGCTACGTCGAGGACACCGTGCAGCCGAACGGGCAACCGCTGTGGACCTCGGCGCCCGCCGGGGAACACCGCGCGCATTTCCCGGCCACCGATGCGATCACCCTGATCGACAATCGCCAGGTCTATCCCCAGCAGGTCGTGTCCGCCGCGCTCAAGGTGGCGGGACACGGCGACCTGGGCTTCCACCACCTGGCCTACGGCGTCGTCTCCGCGCGTATTGACGGCGTGGACGTGTCGATGAGCGGGCGCTTCGGCAACGGCGTGCCGGCCGACGACGTGCTCGACCGGGCCACCGGCTTCGCGCTGGAGCGCGTGCGCGAGAAGCAGGAGGGCGCGCTCGACGAGGACGAGATGCGGACCATCGCCGCACAGGTCGCCGCCGCCGCGATGCGCTACGTGATGGTGCGCTACAACCCCATGACCGACATCGTGCTCGACCCGGCCGAGATCGTGGAGTTCGAGGGCAACACCGGCGCCTACCTGCTCTACGCCTACACGCGTATCGTGGCCATCCTACGCCGCGCCGAGGAGCGCGGCGTCACGGAGAGCGCGTGGCGCGGCTACGACGCGGGCACGTTGACCGACCCGGCCGAGCGCGACCTCGTCGTCGCGTTGAGCCGCCTGCCCGACATCGCGCGCCTGGCGCGGGAGACACTGGCGGTCAACCTGCTGGCCGAGTACGCCTACGAGGTGGCGACGTCGTTCACGCAGTTCTACAACCGCTGCCCCATCCTCAACGCCAACCCGCCGCTGGAGCCGGCGCTATTGCACGCGCGCCTCGGTCTCGCCGCCGCGACCGCGCAGGTCATGCGCAACCTCTACGGCATCCTGGGTCTCGGGCTCGTCGAGCGGCTGTGAGCAAGAACCGCGTAGTATAGACGGAAATACAAGGGGGAATGGTTTGAGTACCGATACACAGGCGCCCCACTCGCAAACGTTCGCGCCATGGGCCGAGGTCGTCCCGGACGCGGGGCCGGCGACCGTCGATGACCTACTCGCGCTGCCCGACGACGAGTGGCGCTATGAAGTCGTGGAAGGAGTGCTTGTTCGCATGGCCGGGAGCGGGAATGTGGCGACGATCATCGCCGGGCTCATCTTGACGGCGCTCAATGTGTTCGTGCGCCCGCGCCGCCTCGGGCGGGTCACAGGGGCCGACGGGGTGTACAGATTCCGCGACGCGGAAACGGGCCTGCTCCCCGATGTCGGGTTCTACGGCGCGGCGCTCTTCCCGTACGTCACGGACCGGGACAAGCCCGTCCCCTTCCCGCCCGAGTTGGCCGTCGAGGTCGCCTCACCCTCGCAGGACGCCGGCGACATGGCCGCGAAGGCCGCGCGCTACCTCCACGGCGGCACGCGGCTCGTCTGGATCGTCTGGCCGCATACACAGACGGTCGACGTGTGCCATGCCAGCGACCTGCGGCCGCGATCGGAGGACATGCGCCCCTCCGCGACGCTGCACGCCGCCGTGGGCGCCACGTTCGACGGGGAGGACATCGTACCGGGCTTCTCCCACCCCGTCGCGGACGTATTCGATGTCTGATGCGCCTCCAAGTCGGACCCGGACCCAGGGCGCGTCCCGGCATAGCGGTAAGGGGGGGCTATGCAAGAGGGGCTGATGAGCCGATCTCTTATCCTGGCCTCGGGGTCGCCGCGGCGGCGTGAAATCCTGGGTCGGCTCGGCGCGCCCTTCACGGTCGAGCCGAGCGGCGTCGACGAGACGCCGCACGCGGGCGAGGGGCCGGAGGAATTGGCCGCGCGGCTGGCGCTGGCAAAGGCGCGCGACGTGGCCGCGCGCCATACGGACGGGCTGGTGATTGGGGCCGACACGGTGGTCTGGCGCGCGGGGCGCCTCTTCGGCAAGCCGCGCGACCGCGCCGAGGCGGTCGAGATGCTGCGCCAGTTGCGCGACGGGCAGCATCTCGTCGTGACCGGGCTCGCCGTGGTGCGCGCCTCCGACGGGGCCGAGCGCGTCATGACCGTCCCCGCCGCCGTGGTGATGCGCGACTATAGCGACGCCGAGATCGAACGTTATGTCGACACGGGCGAGCCGCTGGACAAAGCGGGCGCGTACGGCGCGCAGGGCGAGGGCGCGCGCCTGATCGAGCGCATCGACGGCCCGTTCCTCACCGTCGTCGGCCTGCCCCTGGACCAACTGCGCCCATTACTGCGCGAACTGGGATTCAACTGATAGATGAGCGTGAGCGTTGGAGGCGCTGAACAACGGGCGGCGACGGCGCCGACCCAGACGATAGCACGACGACGCGCATGGCCGGCGATATCGCCCGATATGTTGGCGGCGCTGGTCGTGCTACTCGGCGGCCTGCTGCGTTTTTACCACTTCACGGCGTTGAGCCTATGGGTCGACGAGGGCATCACGGTGATGTTCTCGCACCTGTCGTGGCCGACCGTACTGGGATTGCACGGCGGCTACGACGCGCATCCGCCCCTCTACTACGCGCTGGTCAAGCTCGTGGCGACGGTCGCGCCCGACACTATAGCGGGCCGGCTGGTCAGCGTCGTGGCGGGGACGGCGACGATTGGTGTGCTCTACCTGCTGGTGTCCCGCCTCGCCGGCAAGTGGGTGGCGCTGGCGGCCGCGCTGGTCTTGGCGGTCTCGCCATCGCACATCTGGTACTCGCAGGAGGCGCGGCAGTACGCGCTCAACGTGCTGCTGGTCCTGCTCTCCTATCTGGCCCTCGTCGCCTACGCGCAGTCGGGGCGGCGCGCCTGGGCCGTCCTCTACGGCGCGTCTTTGGTCCTGGCCATGTACGTCGAGTACAGCGCCCTCTTCGCGCTGGCGCCGCAAGCGTTGCTCATCCTGATGACTCTTAGGCGGCAGCGACGACGGGCATTCGTCCTGCTGGGCGCGGCCATCGTCGCCGCGCTACTGTTCGCGCCGTGGCTGCCCTCGCTCGCGGTCGAGGCCGGCCCGCAAAGCAGCCAGGGACAGTTCGCGCTCTCGCCGGCCAAGATCTTCGACGCGCTGGTCTCGTTCAGCGGCGTCGCGGCCAATGCCGTCGCCTTCGCGGGTCCGACGGTCCCGCCTTGGAACATGTGGCCGGCGCTGCAGGGCCTGCTGCTGCTCGGGCTCGTTCCGGCGATCGTCGCGGGCGTGTTCGTGTTGGCGCGCGGCTACCCGCGCGGCCTGCTCGTCGCCGCCTGCCTCGCCGTGGGCACGATCGTCGTCGCGCTGGGTGTCAGCCTGCGCTACCCGAGCTTCGCCGAGCGCACGGTGTTGTACGCCGTGCCGGGCTGGGCCATCGTCGCCGGCGCCGCGCTGGCGGGCCGTCCATCGCCCCGGCGGGCGGCGCACGCCTTGCGCCTTATTGGCCGGGTCAGCGCCGCCTATATCGTGGTCGTCTCGCTGGTCACGGTCGATGCGCTCTACGCCGACGCGCAGAAGCAGGACTGGCGCGGTCTGGCCGCCGACACCGCGGCGGCCGCGCGCACGGGCTGGCCGGTGGTCACGATCCCCAGCGTCACGAGCGCGCTGATCGACGCGTATCAGCCGCGCGCGCGCGCCGGCCGGCACATCGCCATCGGCGACGGCGGCAGCCTGTCGCCGTCGCTCGTTGGGACCACGCCCGTCCTGTTTGCCTACGTCGCCGGCAGCGGCGACGCGGGGGTAGCGGACGTGCTGGCGCGACGCGGCTACGCGCGCGTCATGCACAGCTACTACCCGTTCCCGCTCTACCTGGACCTCTACGCGCGGCCAGGAATGCGCCTCGGCCGCGACATCTCCATCAATGGCGGCTTCGCGGGCGTGGGACCACGCGCGCCGGGCTGGGCGCTGCCGCCGGCTGGCGTCGCGCTCGCCCCCACGACAGCGGGCGCACATACGCTGACCTTGACCAACGCGGCCCTCGCCGAGAGCATCGTCGCGACGTCCGTTCCGGCGCGCAGCGGACGCCTATACACGCTGGCGTTCGGGGCGCGGTCGCGGTTGCGCGCCGGCGGAGTCAGGAGCTTCCTGATCTGCCTATCGGCGGCGGGGGCGTTCAATCTGATCGCGCCCGACGGCGGCGGCGCGACCGTCCCCAACAATGGCGTCTGGCATACGGTGCGCATCGCGGCGCTGTGCCCCACCGGGACGACCCATCTGCGCGTCGACCTGCGCAACAGCGGGCAGGGAACGGTCAGCTTCCGCGCGGTGAGCCTGCAAGAGAATTAAGCTGTATGATATAGGCATGCACAATCGTCTAATACCTAGCCGTTCTCATGATCGGCGCGGTAGCGGCAGTGGGTACGTGATGTGGTATAGCCGTAGGCTGATCATGCTGGCGCTGGCGGTTCTCGCCGGCTCCGGCGCCATACCGCGTATCGGCGCGCCTGCTGGAGCCGCCACGTCGACGGCGGCGTCACTCGCCATCGGCGCCGCGCCCGAATCGACTCAGGAGAGTCAGCGGGCAGAAGGGGCGAGCGCTCCGCTCACGGCCAGTCAGGGCGGCGCGCCGGCCGGGGCCAACGCCGTCCCGACTGGCCTGCCGCAGGCGATGCGTTTCGTGACCGGCGCGGCCGCCGCAGGCGGAACGCGGACGCCACGACGGGACCATCGCGCCGGCGGGCCGCCGGGACCCGGCGTTACCGTTATGCCCGCCATCCCCGCGCGTGATCTGACGATCGCGACGCGCGGCGCCGCGCCGGTCTCGCCCGCGCGCCACATCCGCTGCGACGCCCACGGCGCCCGCGCCGGCCCGCTCACCTGATCTCCATACTCCTTTCGCCCATAGCCTGCTCCGCCGCGCCGATTATCCAGCGACCGCATATACCCTAGGCAGAAGCAGGGGACAATGTGTGGTTGAAGCAGTACCTCAACCGACCGCGGTCGTCGTGGTTTGCCATGCGGCCACAGTCGCAGGCTTCAATTGCTGCAAACAACGTCCTCTGAAACCGCGCGAGCAGCGGAGCAAACTTCCCCTGGCGAAACACGCCAGTATCCGTGAACCGCCCCGCGACGTCGGTCGCGGAGCGGGCCTGATTAGCTTATGTAGGGCGCTATCCAACGCGCCCCCCTATTCTTTATGGAGAACATTCCGCATGCGACAGCGTCTCTTCTATACCTTCGTGGGTATCATCATCGTCACGTTGCTGGCCATCGTGACGGACGTTTCGGGCCTCTCGAAGGCCTTCACCCTCAACCTGGGCCGGCCGATCACGGCCGTCACCGGCCTCGACCTGCAGGGTGGCGCGCAGATCTTGTTGCGGGTCAACCTGCCAAATGGTCAAAAGCCCACCGGCGACCAGTTGGCCGCGGCAAGCCAGGTCATCAATGCCCGCGTCAATGGCGGCTTCAGCGTGCGTGAGCCGATTATCCGCACCATCAACAACGGCAATACGTACTACATCAGCGTCGAGTTGCCGGGCCTTAAAGACGCGGACGTGCTGAAGGTCGAGAGTTCGCTGCAACACACCGGCGTGCTCACGATCGTCGGCAACGCCGCGACTCCACTGAATAATGGCGCCTCGACGGCCAAGTTCCCCATCGTCGTCCACGGCACCGCCATCGACCTGCGCAGCGTCGCCACCGGGTACGACCCCACCACCGGACGGCCTCAGGTCACCTTCACCGTCAACAGCGACGCGGCCAGCAGCCTCTCCAGCTACACCACCAGCCATGTCAACCAGTACATGGCTATCGCCCTCGACGGTAAGGTGTACCAGGACACGACGGTGCAACAACCCATCCCCAACGGCAACATCGCCATCACGACCCAAACGCTGCAGGACGCGCAGAACATCGCCACCGAACTCAAGTACGGCGCGCTGCCGGTCCCGCTGTCGATCGAGTCGGTGCGGCAGGTCAGCGCCTCGCTCGGGCCGGCCAACATCAGGGCCAGCATCATCGCCGGCCTCGTCGGACTGCTGATCGTGGTGCTGTTCATGGCGCTGTACTACCGCCTGCCCGGCCTGCTCGCCGACGGCGCGCTGATCATCTACGCGCTGGTCGTCTTCGCCGTGTTCAAGCTCATCCCGGTCACACTGACGCTGGCCGGTATCGCCGGCTTCATCCTCTCCATCGGTATGGCCGTCGACGCCAACATCCTGATCTTTGAACGCATGAAAGAAGAGTTGCGCGCCGGTCTATCGGTCGCGGCGGCGGTCGACGCCGGCTTCGCGCGCGCGTGGCCGAGCATCCGCGACTCCAACGCCTCGACGATGATCACCTGCGCCATCCTGTACTGGTTTGGCAGCACCTTCGGCGCCAGCATCATCGTCGGCTTCGCCAGTACATTGTTCATCGGCGTGGCCATCTCCATGGTCACAGCCATCCTAGTGAGCCGCACCTTCCTGCGGCTGGTTCTCGGCTCGGGCGCCCGCACGGCCAGCCCGGCCCTGTTCGGCGCTGAAGCGTAGGGAGATAGACGATGAATCTACTCAAGTATCGCTACCTGTACCTGTTGATCTCGGGCATCATCATCGTGCCCGGCATCATCTTCCTGCTGCTCGGCGGGCTCAAGCCGGGCATCGACTACGTGGGCGGCACCGAGATCACCGTGGCCATGCCGCTGCACCCGCGCGTCACGCCGACGGTCGACGGGGTTATTTCGACCGTGAAGGGCGCGACGTATACCGCCTCGAACGGCAAGCAGGCGCGCTTCGACGAGGCGCAGGCGCAGAAGGTGGGCAACACCGATCGTGCGTTCCCCGGCCGCCAGGAGTATCTGGTCCGCGTGCGCAACATCGGCGCCGATGTGACGGCGCAGGGCAACATCCTGAGCGCGCTGCAGTCCAAGTACGGCTCCGGCGGCGCGACGACCACGGAGGGCGTGGCGCGCGTCCAGCTCAACTCGGTCGGCGGCAGCGTCAGCAGCGACACGACGACGCGCGCGATCTACGCCGTGATCCTGGCGGCCGTGGCCATCCTGCTCTACATGGCGTACGCGTTCCGCAAGCTGCCGCATCCCTTCGTCTACGGCGGCGCGGCCATCGCCGCGCTGCTGCACGACGTGCTGGTGGTGCTGGGCCTGTTTGCCATCCTGGGCTACTTCTTCGACGTGCGCATCGACTCGTACTTCGTGCCTGCGGTGCTGACCGTGATCGGCTTCTCAGTACACGACACCATCGTGGTCTTCGACCGCATCCGCGAGAACATGCTGCGGCGCACCGGCGAGTCCTACTACACGGTCGTCAACAACTCACTGGCACAGACGCTCGGCCGCTCGCTGACGACGTCGCTAACGGTGTTGCTGACCCTGCTCGCGCTGCTGTTGTTCGGCGGCGCCAGCATCCAGACCTTCATCTTAGCGCTGCTCATCGGCATCGCCAGCGGTACCTACAGCTCGATCTTCAACGCCACGCCGCTGGCCGTGATGTGGGAGACGGGCGAGTTCAACCGCTTCTTTGGCCGTGGTCGCCGCGGGCAGAGTGACGCCGGCCCCACGATGCGTCCCGTCGCCTCGCGCGGCGGCGCAGGCACAGTGCGGTAGACAGCGTTCAGCCCCGACGGCCCTCAGCCCCAACCCCTCTCCCTGACGCGGGAGAGGGGAGCCGCCCTATAACGTCATGGGTAGTGGGAGAGGCCGTGGAGATACTATACAGCATGGCTGGACAGCCTGCTTCCGCCAGGATTAACGAGACGGCACTCGTCGTTACCTATACCTCGACACGGCGGCTCCCCTCTCCCGCGCACGGGAGAGGGGTCGGGGGTGAGGGCTGTCTACCACTCCCCTTCAATATGGACCGCCGTCCGCTCTTCGCGCACGATGCGTGCGCCGCGACTGTCGTCGTCGGGCGCGAGGGCGGTGACGCGCAGTTCGGCGTCGGCGAGCAGCTTGTCGCAGTGGGCCGCCAGGCGCGTGCCCTGCTCGTAGAGCGCCAAGGCGCGGTCGAGGGCGAGGCCGTCGCGCCGCATCTCCTCCAGCGTCTCTTCGAGCCGCGCGAAAGCCTCTTCGAAGCGTAGGGTGTCGGTGTCGCTCATCGCTTCGCTCCAGGCGAGGGGCGACGGGCGAAGGGCGACGGAAAAGGTGATGGTCGCATATGCTTTCTCCTGAATAGTCTAACGCTATGAGCCGGCCTACGTGCGCCCGTCGCCCCTCGCCCCTCGCCCCTCGCCCGCGTAGGCGTCGAAGGAGCCGTGCCGCACACGGACGCGCAGCAGTTCGCCGGGCGTGACGTGCGTGGGGTCGTTGACGGCCTCACCCCAGGCGTTGGTGACGATGGCGTAGCCGCGCTCCAGCGTGGACAGGGGATTCAGGAGGGCTAGCTGGCTGCGCTTGGCGTTGAGCGTGGCCCGGCGCAGCGCCAGCGTGTGCGACATCGCGCCGTCCAGCGCGGTCAGCGTGTCGTCAACGTGCTGGCGGCGCCCATGCAACGCGGCAAGCGGATTGAGCAGCGCCAGCGTGCGCGTGGAGTTGACTACGGCGTGGCGCGCCGCCAGCAGTTTGTCGTCCATCTCTTGCCGTAGGCCCTCATACAGGGCCGTGACATTGGCCGCGCACTCGCGCCAGTCGGGCACGACGGCGGCCGCGGCCGCCGAGGGCGTGGGCATGCGCAGGTCGGCCACGAGGTCGGCGATAGTGATGTCGGTCTCGTGGCCCACGCCCGACACGACCGGCGTGTCGCAGCCGGCGATAGCGCGCGCCACCTCCTCGGTATTAAAGGCCCACAATTCTTCGAGCGAGCCGCCCCCGCGCACGACGAGGATGACGTCGATCTCCGCGCGTCCGTCCAGGCGCTCTAGCGCGGCGGCGATCTGGGGTGGCGCGCCATCGCCCTGCACCAGGGTCGGCGCGAGCACGACCTCGGCCAGTGGGTAGCGCGCGGCCAGCACGCGCAGCACGTCTTGCAGCGCGGCGGCGCCCGGCGACGTGACCACGCCGATGCGGCGGGGGAACAGCGGGATCGGGCGTTTGATCTCGTCGTCGAAGAGCCCTTCGGAGGCCAGGTCGTTCTTCAACTGCTCGAAGCGCTGGTGCAGGGAACCCAGCCCCTCTGGCTGCACGAAGTCGACGTAGAGCTGCACGCTGCCCTGGGTCTCGTAGAGGCTGACGTGCCCGTGGGCAAGGACACTGATCCCATGCTCGATGCCGCGCGCGCCATGGCCGTGCCCACGGAACAACACGCAGCGCAACTGGCCCTCGTCGTCCTTGAGCGTGAAGTAGGTGTGCCCCGCCGACGAGCGCGAGAGGTTCGAGACCTCGCCGCGCACCCACAGGTCGCTGAGCACATCGTCGCTGCCGAGCAAGGCCTTGAGGTAGGTCGTGACCTCGCCAACATTTAAGCAATCAGCCATCAGCTGTCAGCCGTCAGCTTTTTGCTGATAGTGGTGTTCGGTATCATTCGGCGCATGTGTCATCATAACCTGCCGTGTTATCCTCGCGATAAAGCTGATGGCTGACGGCTGATTGCTACTCTAACTCGAACAACGGCTGCCCGTACTCGACGGGGTGGCCGTCCTCCACTAGCACACGGCGCACGACCCCGTCGCGCTCGGCCTCGACCTCGCTGATGAGTTTCATGGCCTCGATCAGGCCGATGACCTGCCCCTGTTCGACGGGGTCCCCGACGCGCAGGAAGGGCTCTCCTTCTGGTTCGGCCGACACGTAGAACGTGCCGACCTGCGGCGAACGCAGCAGCGCCGGGATCGGGATAACCTCCTCTAGCACGGTGGCGGAGACGGCGGACGCGGAAACGGCCGTCGTGACATCGGGCAACTGCCGCTCGATGCGCAGGGCGAACGGGCCGTGCTCGACGACGAGCTCGGATAGATCGGTCCCTTCTAGGACGGCGATGAGGTCGGAGACCCGACGCCGCCACGCGCCGTCGAGATCCACGGAGTCGGGAGCCACGGGGTTAGACGCGCTCGATATAGGTGTTGGTCCGCGTGTCGACGCGGATGACATCGTCGGTCTTCACGAACAGGGGCACCTGCACCACGGCGCCCGTTTCGAGCGTAGCCGGCTTGGTGCCGCCGGTCGCGGTGTCGCCCTTGAAGCCCGGCTCGGTGTACGTAATACGCAACTCGACGTTGGGCGGAAGCTCGATGCTCAAGGGTTCGTCGCCGTAGGTCAGCAACTCGGCGCTCATACCATCCTTGAGGTAGTTCTTGGCATCGCCGATCATCTTCTCATCGAGCGCGATCTGGTCGTACGTGTCGGCGTTCATGAAGTTGTACATACCGTCGGCCTCATAGAGGAACGTCACGGTGCTGTGGTCCAGGATAGCGCGCTGGAAGCGTTGACCAGCCTGAAACGTATTCTCCACGGTCGAGCCGGTGCGTAGGTTGCGCAGCTTGAGGCGCACCTGAGCGCTGCCGCGCCCGATCTTGATGTGGTTGAACTCCAGGACCGTCCACAGCCCGTTGTCCATGTCGATCGTGATGCCGCGGCGAAGATCACCGGTGTTAATCATAGAGGTCCTCCAACAATTCTATTCCAAAGCAGGAGCTTGCTATTGAGGCGTACCAGCGCATTGGCTACCTTGTTGTGCCGTACAGAAGATACTCTTACTATGGCTGCCAAGCTTGTGCCAGAACCAGAAGTACTGCGTAGTGGGCGGATTGACCGTTGCTTCGATTGTAGCTACCGTAGGCTCCGAGATAGGCAGCGGTGGCAAACCCGGATGTTGGTAAGTGTTAAAAGGGCTGTTGACATTCTTCAAGTTCATATGGTCGACATTCGGCCACCAGTCCCCTTCGTGACCAAGGGCATATTGCACGGTAGGGTCGGCGCCTAACGTCGGAAACTGGTTACTGTGGCCGTTCAAGCGGTTGAGATAGACGCTCGCGATCAGGCCAACGTCCCCGTTGGTGCCGGCCTCACGCTGCACGATCGACGCCATCTTCATGGCTTTAAAGAACGAGCCATACGTCTGCTTGCCCTGCTCCTGCACTTGCGGCGATACCTTCGCGGCAAAGTTGTTCAGCAGACGGTCGATGGCGCTACGCGCCCCTTCGTTAGGGATGAAATTGTACGTGTCGGGGTACAGGTAGCCTTCAAGTGTCGCGCCGAGTGGGCGCCCCGACAGGAAGCTGTACTGGCTAAAGTTGCCCTTCTGTACCGCGTTCATCACGCTCGCGTACGTCGCCACATGGACGTCCGCCAGCGCCTGCGCCACCTGCTCAGCGCGCCAGCCGGGGTAAATCGTGACCGTCACCTGATTCGTGACCGTGACGACCGGCGCGGCGATGGCCTGCGCGACCTGGTCCGTGCTCATGCCGGTGTGTAGCGTGTGTGGACCAGCCGTCCAGTTGGCTCCACTAAAGCGCAGGTAGAGGTTGAAGATTAAGGAACTGTTGACAATGCCCTTGTCTTGCAGTTGCGTGGCCAACTGAGACGCGCTCTCGCCCTGGGGGATAGTGACGGTTACCGTCTGTTGCTGCTGGTTGCTCGCCACAGGCGTGCGGTAACCATTCATGATGTACTGGCTCGCCAGATAGATCGCCACGGCCATGATGACGACGAAGAGCACGAGCGAGAGCAGCGTGCGCCCCATGTCGCGCTGGCGCGGACCGCTGCGCACGTTGCCGTAGGCCGTGGCGCGCGTCCCATAGTAGCCGCCGGAGGCGCGCGTGACGCGCTCCGTCCGCAGGCGCTGCAGCTTGTCTACACGAGGGTCGCGGGCCATATTCTACGCTCCTTCAAGCGCCATAGCCGGCGCGTCTGATACATCCGGCGCGTGTAACGCGCCGGCATGACCGATTCCATCGAGATAATCTTGCAGGATGACCGCGGCGGCGACATGGTCGATGCGCTCACCGGACTTGGGGCGGCGGCCGCGCGTGGCCGTGACGTACTCCACGGCCGCCACGCTAGAGAGGCGCTCGTCGCAAAACACGACGTCAAGTCCTGCATGGCGCAGAACGTCCGCGAAGCGCAGCGTGCGGCGCGCCTGCGGCCCCAGCGAGCCGTCCATGTTGTACGGCAGTCCGATGACCACGGCTCCGGCCCCCTCCTGCTCATAGGCGCGCCACACGACGGCGACATCGGCCTGGAGCGAGGAGCGGCGCAGCGTACGCAACGGCGACGCGATGCCGCTGGCCGCGTCGCCCGCGGCGAGACCGATCCAGCGGTCTCCTATGTCAAGTCCAAGATAACGCACGTTTGATATTGTACCATGAGGCTGTAAACAAGGGTTGCTGTTATTGCGCTGGCTGCACCGTGATGTGGATATGTGAGGAGTCGCCCGGCACATGGCCGGCCCAACTCGGCGAGAGGTCCAGGTGATACGTCGCGATGATATCGGACTGGCTATCGAGATACAACAGCGCGGCCTCTTTCGATCGCCCGGCGATGGCGGCGCGTATGGTGTCAGGGTTGATTGGCGGGGCCGTGCGCGCGGTCGCCTGGAGCACGATCGAGTTGTCGGGGCGCCACGCCGCCGTGTAGGCCACGCTGCCAGAGATCAGGTTTTGCGGCGTCCCGATCGATGTCTGGGCGGCCTGCCGCAGATCGGCCTTGTGCACGTAGACGGCGTGCAGCACGAGGGAAAGCGCGAGCGTCGCGGACGTGCGCGCACCGTTGACCTGAGGCTGCACCGGAGAGCGCGCCTCCCAGAGCGCGTGCTGTTCCACGCCTCCGGCGACGACGAGATCGGCGATCTTCTGGCGCGCCTCCGCCTCGAGTTGGGCAAAGAGCGTGCGCGCGGCCGTGTCGACATCGCTCTGCAAAGGGACCTTTTGAGTGGTATTAGTCCCGCCGGCCGTGGCGGACGCGTTGGTCACGCTCAGGATATTTATCGCGGCGGGGGCGTACTGGATCGCCTTCGCCGGCACATTACCGCCCGTCCCGCCCACGGCGGCCTTGATGGCGACGGCAGCCTTGCCGTACACCGCGCCATCGAACGTGAACCGCGCCGCCGGGACCGTGATGTCCCGCGTGGTGACGAACGAATGGGCGTTGAGGTACGTGGTGAACGCGCTGCCGGACGGCACGAAGACCGGGTGGCTGGACGGATTGCGCAACTCGATCTGCCCGGTGGCGACGGCGCCCGGCACGATTTGTGTCCCATTGACGGGGATCGCCACGCTGCCTGCTACTTGCGGCGCGACCGCATAGAGCCGCGTGTACACGCCCAACCGCTTGAGCGGGGGCGTCGTCATGTAGGTGTGTACGACGACGGGGTTCTCAGCCGTGACGGGCATAGCGCGCGCCTGTACCGTCAGCGTCGCGCTGGGATTAAGGAGCGATGTAATCAACCACAGCAGCAGGGCGAGCAGCACAAGCCCCAGCAACACCGGCGCGAGCACGCGCGTCAGCCGCGCGGAGCCGAGCAGCTCGAACCAGCGGCCACGCCGCCTCACGGCCGCGCCGCGCGGTGGCCGGACGCCCGCCCTCGCCCCGCCCGTGGACGCGCCGCCGGACGGCGTGGCGCGGGCGCTCGTGGTTCCAGCGGCGGCCGTACCCCCGGTATGGGCGGCGGCCTCGCCTGCTGTAAAAGCCGCGCCGCTGGCGCCCCGGCTGGTCGGGTCGGCGGAGGAGGCGCGGCTGCCCCGGCGCGCCGCCCTGGCGCCGCCGCTGTGCCCGCGCACGCCCGCCTGCTCCGTTTCCTCCGGCTGACCGGCCGGGGCCGTGTTGTTAGACGCGGCGGTGGAATCGGGCGGGGCAGATATCGCCGGCGCCGGCGCCACGAGCCGGTAGGTCTGCGATGGGCGTACGGCGGCCGCCCCGGCCGCGCCGGCGTCATGCCCGTTATCGGCGGCGTCCGGCGCCGTGTCCTCATCCGGTTGTACGACTGTGTGAGGCATCGTCAGGGCCTCGTGCGCGGCGACCGCCCCCGACGCGCCGTTCTCGCCGGCTGGTAACGGATCGGACGCAGAGTTTACAACGCCCGCCTCGGGGGGTGGGGGCGCCGCGGGCAGGAGGCGCGCCGCCTCAGCGACCGAGGCGGCGCTGGGGATGCCCGCCGCACGCACATGCGCCATCACCGCGCGGTCTTCGCTGACCACCGCGACGAGCGTCCCCATCGCCTGCGCGCGGCGCGCCAACAGCTTGGCCCCGACGACGCTATTGAGGGCGCGCGCGTGCGGCGGCAGCACCAGGATGCAGACGGCGCGCGCGCTCAGCCGATCCAGGATGGACGGCAGCTCATCGTCGGGATCGACGCGGATCGTGGTAGCCATGGTTAGATGCCCATGCGCTGGACGGCCTGTTGCAGCGCGTCGTTGACGACGCCGCTCTCGCGCTCGAGCGCGAGCACCTGGAAGGCCAGGCCCAGCGGGGTCACGTCGCGCGGCTCGGTCAGGTGGCCCGTCGTGTCGTGCATCGCGCCGATGTCGGCCGGCGTCAGGATTTTAATCTCGGCGGCGCGCGACATCGCCAGTTGCCCCGTCCAGTCGAAACCCTCCAGCATTTTTTGCAGGTCGGGCAGCCCGCTGCTGCCGCCGCACAAGTAGAGGTACGGCGGTAGCTGGCCGTCACCGGCCAACTCTTCCAGCAAGAGGTGCACGCCGTCCATCCATGTCTGCACGTCGGAGGCGAGGGCGTTGGCGATCCGTACGCTCTCCGTCGGGTCCAGCTCGCCGCGCGCGTAGCGCAGCTTGAGGTTTTCGGCCGCGTCGAACGAGAGCGAGCGGCGCATGGCCACGCGCTTGGTGAAAGCCCGGCCGCCCAGGGCAAACGTCTTGGTGCCCTCGATGCCGCCATTGCGCAGCAACGCCACGTCGGTGGTGCCGCCGCCGATGTCGATCACAATGCCGCCGTAGTCGAGCGCCGGGCGGTCCGTGAGCGCGCTGGCCACGGCGTAGGGCTCGGCGACGATGGCCAGCAACTCCAGGTCGAGCGACTCCACGATCGTCCGCATCGCGCCGACGTGCACGAGCGGCGCGAAGGCGTTGAAGACCGTCACGGTCAGGTGGCGGCCCTGGAAGCCGACCGGGTTGGAAACGGCGTGCCCGTCGATGCGCACGGAGACGACCGCCGAGTTGACCAGGCGCACATCGATGCCCTCCAGGCCCGTCTCCCAAGCGATCTGCTCGCCGACCTGATCCAGCGCCGTCTTCTGCACTTTCTGTAGCACACGCTCGATCTCCTGCACCGACAGCTTCTCCCACGGCTTGGGCCGCTCCACTGTCGTCGTCGTGGAGAGCCCCTTGGTCAACTCGCCGGCCATACCCACCACGGTGTCGCGTCCGCCGACACCGGCCATGATCTCGGCCTGCTCCAGCGCCAGGTGGCAGTTCTCGACCACCGCCTCGATGTCCATCACCAGCCCGTTGTCCATGTCGAGGCGCCCCTGGGGTTGGCGGCCAACCCCCAGCACCTCACCGCGCCCGTCGTCGTCGATGGTGAAGACGAGCGCCTTGGCCAGCTCCGTGCCCACGTCGAGCACGGAGTAGTAGGAGCGGCCGTCGTCACGCCCATCGCGCCCGAAGGGCAATCGCCCCGGCAGGCGCAGCGCGTCGCGCCAGTTTTTAACCATTAATAATAGCCCTCAGCAATCAGCAGTCAGCTATCAGCTTAACGCTGATCGCCATCGGGTCGTCGACGTAATAGGCCGCGCGCGGCCGCGAGGCCGTCCTCGATTTTGGTAGGATCGGACGCGCTGCCCTGCGCCCAGGTCGGGTTGCCGCCGCCCTTGCCGCCGGCCGCCGCCGTCGCCGCGCGCACGAGGTCGCCCGCGCGCACACCCTTGGCGTCGAGCCCCTGCGTCGCCGCCGCCGTGAACAAGGCGCGCCCATCGACCGCCGCGCCGAGCACGATCACGCAGGGGGCAAGATGCCCCTTGAGCGCGTCGCTGATGCTCTTGAGGTCGTCGGCCGAGCCGGCGTCGACCCGCTGCACGACGTACTGGTAGCCGTCCGCTGACTCCGGCTTGACGCCGCCGGCGGAGTCGCCCACGCCCTGCACCTTCAAGGTGGCGATCTCTTGCCGCGCCGCGTTCAACTGTCGCTCCAAGGTACGCGCGTTGTCGCGCAGCGCCTGGATGCGTGCGCCGAGTTGGGCTGGCTGGGCGTCGAGCGCGACGGCCAGGCCGTGTAGCCGATCCATCTGTCCCCGCGCGTGCAGGTAGGCCGCCTCGCCCGCGACACACTCGATGCGCCGCACGCCCGCGCTGGCCGAGCTCTCGGACAGGATAAAGAACGCGCCGAGCTCGCCAGTGCGGCGCACATGGGTGCCGCCGCACAACTCGCGCGACGGACCCATCGTGACCACGCGCACCTCGTCGCCATACTTCTCGGTGAAGAGGGCCATAGCCCCAGTCTGCATCGCCTCAGCGTAGGGCAGTACGGCCGTCTCGACGGGCAGGTCGGCGCGGATCAATTCGTTGACTTTGTGCTCGACCAGGCACAACTCGTCAGGCGTCATCGGGCGCGGCAGGTTGAAGTCGAAAGTGAAACGCGTCGGCTCGACGACCGAGCCCTCCTGATGCACGCCCTCGCCGAGCACGTCCTTGAGCGCGCGGTGCGCCAGGTGCGTGGCCGAGTGGTGGCGCGCGGCGCCGGCGCGCAGGTGTGGGTCGACCCGTGCCGACACCTCGTCGCCCACACGGAGGGGCTGGCCCTCGACCGTGCCCGTGTGCACGACGATAGCGCTGCCCTTGGGCCGCTCCGTGTCGACCACGCGCAGCATCATGCCGCCGTGGGCGCCGGTGTCCGCTAACGTGTCCGCTGACACGCCCTCCAGGAGCGTGCCCTTGTCGCCCACCTGGCCGCCCGAAGCGGCGTAGAAGGGCGTGCGGTCGAGCACGACCTGCACGGTGTCGCCCGGCGCGGCTTCCCGGACCGCCGCGCTGTCCTTGACGATGCCGGCCACGCGCGCCGTCGCGTCGAGCGTGTCGTAGCCCAGGAAGTCCGGCACATGGCCGAGGCTCTCGGCGATCTCGCCGTAGGCCGTATTGTTGCGCGCGGCGGCGAAGAAGTCCTGTCCCGCGCCCGAGACCCGGCTGTGGCGCTCCTCGGCCACGCGGTAGGCGCCCATGTCGATCACCAGGCCGCGGTCGCGCGCCAGGTCCTGCGTCAGCTCCAAGGGGACGCCGTACGTCTGCCGCAGGTCGAACACCGCCGCGCCGTCGACAATGCGTCCGCTGACGCTGCGTCCGCTGACGCCGCGTCCGCTGACGCCGCCGCCGGGGGCCGCGCGCTCCAGCAACACTTCGATCAGCACGATGCCGCGCTCCAGCGTTTCCAAGAACTGGCGCTCCTCGGCGTTGGCTATCTGAGCGATGTACTCCCGCCGATCCGCCAGCGCGGGGTAGCCCTCCTTCATCATATCGACGACGGCAGGGACGACCACGTCGGCCAGGAAGGGGCGGCGCAGCCCCAGCTGCCGCCCGTTCATGACGGCGCGCCGCAGCAGGCGGCGCAGGATATAGCCGCGGCCGTCCGGGCTCGGCGCGACGCCGTCGGAGATCAGGAAGGTCAGCGCGCGGCCATGGTCGGCGACGATGCGCAGCGCGCGGTTGAACCGTTCGTCGCCGTAGGAGACCCCGGCCGCGTTGGCGACAGCCTCGATCAGCGGCCAGAAGCAGTCGGTCTCGTAGACCGAGGGTTTCTCCTGCAACAGCATGGCCCAGCGATCCAGCCCCGCGCCGGTGTCGACGTTCTTGGCGGCCAGCTGCTCCAGCGTACCGTCGGGCAGGCGGTTGTACTGCGTGAATACGTTGTTCCAGAACTCCAGGAAGCGTTCGCAGCCGCAGCCGGGCTTGCAGTCGGCGCGGCCGCAGCCGTACGCCTCGCCGCGGTCGTAGAAGATCTCCGTGTCGGGACCGCAGGGGCCGGTATCGCCGGGCGCCCACCAGTTGTCCGCGTCGCCCAGCGCCACGATGCGTTCAGGCGGCACGCCCAGGCGCCGCCAGATCGCCGGGCTCTCTTCGTCGGTGTCGTGGACGGTGACCCAGATGCGCTCACGCGGGAAGCGCAGCACGTCGGTGATGAGCTCCCAGCTCCAGGCGATGGCCTGCTCCTTGAAGTAGTCGCCAATGGACCAGTTGCCCATCATCTCAAAGAAGGTGAGGTGGCTGTCGTCGCCAACCTCCTCAATGTCGACGGTGCGCAGGCAGCGCTGCGCGTTGACGAGGCGCCGGGCGGGCGGCTCGGCCAGGCCCAGGAAGAACGGCTGCACCTGCCCCACGCCGGCGCTGGTCAGCAGTACGGTATCGTCGTCGGGGATGAGCGACACATTGGGCAACAGCACATGGCCGCGCTCCAGGAAGAAATTGATGAATAGCGAACGGATGTCGTCTTTGGTCACCGGATGCGCCTCTTTTGTAGCAATCAGCAGTCAGCTATCAGCCGTCAGTTGATAGCTATGATGCCCACGTATTTTTGTCTATCTGTATGTTACGATAGACGCGACAAAAGAGGGGGAGCAAGACACCTGCGGATAACAGGCGTCTCACTCCCCCCAAAGCTGACAGCTGATTGCTGACGGCTGATGACCGTCAGCTACATAAACGCCGAGCGGCCGCGTTGCGGGTCCTTCTTGGCCTCCTCGAAGCGGGCTTCGAGGTCCTGGCGCGTGCGGGCGGCCTGAGCCTGCCCTTCGGCGATCGCCACGTCGAGTTGGGCGCGCGTCGACGCGATGTAGCGCTGAACCGGCGCCAATAGATGAGCCAGCGTTCCCTGCGCCTTTTGCACCGCCGTGGACGACGCGGACGTGACGCTTGTGGCCGCCCCCGCAGCGCCGGTCCCCGATGGGTCGAACTGGAACGTTTCAGCGCGCGGAGCGGGCGTCCCGTCGGCGTTGACGACTGTGTCGCCCACACTACCTGGCGGCAGCTGCCCTCCCGGCTGCGGCCCTGACACGCCCGCGAAGATGCCGCGACGGTTATAGAGCACGAAGGCCGCCGCGCCGATGGCGACACCGATGAGGATACGCGGTAGGACGCTCGATTTTTGCTCGCTCATTCAGATTTCTCCTTCGATATGGGGGCGTTAGGCTATAGATGCTATGTCATCCGTGTCTATCAGCCGTAGTATACGCCAGGTCAGGCGCCTCGTGCGGGCGGCCGGCCACCGCGATCGTCTGCGGGAACCGCGAGTTAGGCCAAGCCAGGAACAACTTCGGCCACGAAGGCACACTATGGCAGAGCCAGCGCGGCAAGTTCCATGCCCGCCCCGATTCTCATAGCGTCCGCGATCAATCGACGCCATTGATTGAAACGGCCGGCGTAGTGACTTCGCGATGCCAATTTTACTTGACATCAGCCACGACAACAAGTAAACTATACATATGGCGCGGTTAGACACGGAGTTGCTCAACATGATCGCCGCACGTCGAGCGGAGTGCGGCTTGACGCAGGAACAATTAGCGCGGGCGGCCGGGGTTAGTCGCCAGACGATCGGCGCGATAGAGAAGGGCGACTATAATCCCTCGACAGTCCTTGCTCTACGCCTTGCCCACCTGCTCGTTTCTCCCGTGGAGCGATTGTTCAGCTTACCCGCGTCGGCGACGGCCGAATTAGGGCAGCGCCAAGCAGAGGTACGCGCGGATATGCGCTGAAAGGGGGCCGCGATGACCGGATCGGAGTGGTGGCGCCACGTCCGCGATGTGTGGGAGCGCGACTATGACGAGCGCGCGCGTATGGTGCGGTTGGTGGCCGCGCGCGACGCCACGCTCGCGCTCCTCGCGCTCCTGCTGGCGCTGGCCGTCTTGGACAGCAACGCCGGGGCGTTGTCTACCACCGCACCGGCCGGCGCGCAGATATTGTTGCTCGTTCTCTTCGTGTGGGGGATAGTTTTTACGACATCGCTCACGCTGCGCGGCGGGAATGCGAGCCGGCAGAGGGCAACGTACCAGGCCGTCAGTTATGTCGTCGGGACCGTCGCCCTCGTTGCCATCATGGGGCTCCTCGTCAGGGTCCGGATCATCCCCCCGCGCGTCCTTCCGAGTGATGTCCCCATATTCCTCGTGGGCACCGCGTTGGCTGCCCTCATATGGGTAGGCCTGTCGAGACGCAACAGGTAACCGTTCGCGCTTGCTCATGGGCGAGGGGCGGGGGGC
>JAABUV010001372.1_pt1 | contig 35317 bp, 30 predicted proteins | sample 5559971 | NCBI WGS metagenome assembly JAABUV01 (sample SAMN10711881, study PRJNA513362) | rock metagenome | isolation source: Antarctica rocks | place: Antarctica: Victoria Land, Knobhead nord | collected 2015-12-19
GGATTCGGGCGCGACTGACTCTCGTCGAGGCTGCGGCCAAGCCTACGAATTACCGGCACAAACACCCATGCCAAGGGGGTCAAGATTGGACGCTTATAGGGGGTCAACTTTCAACGCCGATTGACACACGAGCCGTCCGCGCCGCGTCTTGCTCCGATTTTGGTGACGATCACCAGATTATCGGGATAGGGGTGGAGCGCCTCATGGATGAGCTGGTTGGTAATATGCGGGCCGTAGAAGTCGCTCGTATCAATATGATCGACCCCGGCCGCCAGCGCTTCGCGCAACACCGCAAGGGCGCCGTCGCGATCCTTAGGCGGCCCGAACACGCCCGGTCCGGCGAGCTGCATCGCGCCATAGCCGAGGCGCTTTACGGAGCGATTGCCGAGCGTGAACGTTCCGGCTTTGCTGATATCGGTCATGCCATGTCTCCTTCGGATCGATCGTGCATGTAGACAGCTTCGGTTTGCGCGATAATAGGTTTTAATCGGCACGGGCTGTGCGGAGTGGCGAACAATGGCAGCAGATCTCGGGGACCTAACCGCGTTTATGGTGGTTGCGCGCGCGGGCGGCTTCCGCGACGGCGCACGAGCGAGCGGCAGTAGTGCTTCCAGCCTCAGCGAAGCCGTGCGGCGGCTTGAAGCCAAGCTCGGCATTCGGCTGCTCAATCGCAGCACGCGCAGTGTCGCGCCGACCGAGGCGGGCGCGCGTCTCCTTGAGCGGCTCGGTCCGGCACTAGGCGAGGTCGAGGCGGCACTGGATGTGGTGAACGGCTTCCGCGATCGGCCGGCAGGCACGCTCCGGCTAAACGTGCCGGTCAGCGCAGCCCGGCTCGTGTTGCCGACCATCGTGCCGCGCTTCCTTGCCGCCTTTCCCGATATCCTCCTTGACGTGGTCGCTGAGGACGGGTTCGTCGACGTACTGGCGGCGGACTGCGATGCGGGCATCCGCTACGACGAACGGCTCGAGCAGGACATGATCGCTGTGCCGATCGGGCCCCGGAAGCAGCGCTTCGCGACCGCGGCCTCGCCTGCCTACCTTGATCGGCGCGGACGCCCCAACCATCCTCGCGAGTTGCTGGATCACGCGTGTTTGCGCGGTCGCTTCGCGAGCGGCGCGATGACGGCCTGGGAGTTCGAACAAGACGGGACGATTGTGCGGGTGGACCCGAGCGGTCCACTCATCGTCCGCGTCGGTGCCGCGACCGACCTTGCCGTTGACGCGGCGCTCGCCGACACGGGTGTCATTCATTTGTTCGAGGACTGGCTTCGACCGCATCTCGACAGCGGGGCCTTGGAACCTGTGCTGGAATCTTGGTGGCAGCCGTTCTCAGGGCCGTTTCTTTACTATCCCGGGCGTCGCCACCTTCCCGCACCGCTTCGTGCCTTTGTCGACTTCATCGGCATGCTCCGCTCGTAGCCTTATCGACTTGGCAGAAATCCACGGTCTCGATCCAAACTGACGAATGACCGCTTTGGATGACCACGCGAAAGCCCGGGAACGGCGGACATGCGGCGCTGAACCGCCTACCGACCAGCTCCTGCTAGGACTGCTTCCGACACGAGCTGGTCAGCTCCGGAGCGACCACCTTGGGTCGAAAGCCGAAAACCAAACCAAGACCCCACCCGCTCCAAGGAAGACAACGGGTTGACCCGGACATCGCCGGGGCTGCACACCGGTCGCCCGGTGTGCTGGTATAGGCGCGCAGAAGGACCAGGAGAGACCATGACCCATCTCGACGACGACCCCGAGACCCCCGACCAGCCGGACGTGCCGGAGCCGATGGGCCCGGAGCCGAAGGAGCCGGGTGACAACCGCACGCTCAGTTCGCTGGTCAACGAACTCGAAAGCCGCCTGCTGAAGCAGCGCAAGGTGCTGATCTTCGGCGCCATCAACGACAAGGTGGCGCGGGACGTGACGGGGCGCCTGCTCGCGCTGGCCAGCGAGGGCGAGGGGCCGATCGACGTGTACGTCAACTCGCCCGGCGGCCATGTCGAGAGCGGCGACACCATCCACGACATGATCCGCTTCGTGGACGACGTGGCGCCGGTGCGCATCATCGGCACCGGTTGGGTCGCCAGCGCGGGCGCCCTGATCTTCCTGGCCGGCCGCAAGGAGCACCGGCTGTGCCTGCCGAACACGCGCTTCCTGCTGCACCAGCCGATGGGCGGCGTGCGCGGCCCGGCGACCGACATCGACATCGAAGCGCGCGAGATCATCAAGATGCGCGCCCGCATCAACCACATCATCGCGCGCGAAACCGGGCAGACCTTCGAGAAGATCGCGCACGACACCGACCGCAACTACTGGATGAACGCCGACGAGGCGATCGCGTATGGGCTGTGCAGCCGGGTGGTGAGGTCGGCGAAGGAGCTTTAGCCGCTCCGGAGGGCACGCGTTCAGGTCGTGGGCGGCCCGGCGAACGTCTCCCGGTGGATCGGCGCGTCCGGACGGGTGAGCGCCCAGTAGGAGGCGTCGATCCGGTGTTCGTGGAAATCGAGCAGCGCGAAGCCGTGGGTGTAGGCGCCGTCCACCACGTCCAGACGGATCTCAGCCTCGACGGAGGGCGGGTCGATGAGGCTGGGCAGCGGGGTTTCCGGCCCGGCCACTGCCTGCACGGGGATCGCGCCGTAGCCGATGTTGCGGCCGGCACTGACGCCGCGATACGGCGCATACAGCCGCAGGCGATGCTCATGGCCCCAGAACCATGCGTCGATCCGTCCGGCCTGGGCCAGCCGGGCGTGGCTTTCCATCAGGTTGACGTTCACCGGGGCGTGCCGGTCCAGCGGGCCGACCTGGGCAAAGGCGGAGAACGGCTGGTGGTGGGTCAGGAACACCGTGCGGCCGGGGAAGCCGCGCAGCTTGTCGGCGTGCCAAAGTTCCTCCGCCGGGTCGAGGGACGTGAGGGACGCCGCCGCGCCGAAGGGGTCGCGGTCGTGCCGGCCGGTGTCGCCGGCGAGGATTTGCCAGGACCGGTCGGGACTGCGCAGGCAGAAATAGCTTGCGGGCTGCCCAATCTCGCCGAGCAGGCCGTAGTAGCCCTCGCCGCCGCTATAGACGTCGTGGTTGCCGCACAAGGTGAATAGCCGCGCATCCGGCAGCGCCGCCCGCAACGGTGCGAGGAAGTGCTCGTCGCACTCCTCCCACGTGCCGGCGTAGTAGATGTCGCCGAGATGGATGGCGACGTCGGGATGCTGCCGGGCCATCAGGGCCGCAACCTGGCGCGCCTCGTCGGTGCCGGTGCCCCAGTCCGAGAACAGCGCCACCCGCGCCGTCGCGCCCGGCGCCGTCACGATGAAATCATCCAACGCAGCGTAGGGGACGTAGGGCACCGGGCGGACCTCGCCGTTCGGCCCCAGGCTGCCGGCGTAGTCCACCAGCGTGCTGGCCCAGAGCGGATCGCACTGCGAGAAGCTGATCCGGTTATGCAGGGCGCGCTGCCGTGCGGTGTCGCCGGCGACCAGTGCCTCCAGCAGCTCCAGCCCGAGCCCGGCGCAGGTCATGGTGGGAATGGCGATGTTGGCGGGCGGCGCGTAGGCGCGCGTGGGATCGCGCGCGGGATCGGGCCGGGTCGACACCAGGTGCGCCGCGGCGGCGAGCAGCGGCTGCTTGGCCGGGCTCTCGCTGCCGCGAGACCGGAGGCGGGCGACTGCCGCCGCCGCCGACTGGAACAGCGAGAGGACCGGGTCGCGCGCGGTCGGGAACAGCTTCGGCATGGCGCAGACTAGCCAGCTAGGCAAGGCCAGGCCAGGGCGCCGCCTACGTCACGGTCCCGGTTTGAACCCGGTCCACCGACAAACCGTGCAGCAGCAGCGCGACGCTCCACTGGCACCAATGCTCGCGCGCCGCTGCGTCGAGCGGCGGCCCGAGGCCCAGGGCACGCCGCTGCGGGACCGAGACGATCAAATTCTGGAACTGCTCGGCGGCGAAATACGCCCGCTCCGACGTCAACTGCGGCGCGTGGGCTCGCAGCAGCGCCGCGACCTTGGTGATGCCGAGTCCCACACCGGCTTGGCGGAGCGAGCCGGCCAATTCGGGCAGCCGCTGGATTTCGGCGGTGATCAGGACGTGCAACGCGAGCGCCGTCGGGGTCAGCGCCACCTCCAGCATCCGGCGGGATGCCGCCAGCAACGCGTCTTCCAGCGTGTCGGCGCCATCGAGGGAGTCGTCGAAGCCGCTCAGCCACGTGCGGACCAGCACGCGCACCACCGCGAGGAACACCGCGCCCTTGCCGTCGAACCGAGCGTAGAAGGTCCGCTTCGACATCCCGGCCAACGCCGTGATGGCTTCTACGCTCGTGGCGGCGTAGCCATCCCGCAGGAACAGCGTCGAGGCCGCGGCGACGATGCGGTCGCCGAGCAGCGCGGCGTCGGCGACGCTCGGCCGGCCGCCGCTGCCCGGCATCCGTCAGTAGCCGCGGTAGCCGTGGTCGTGATAGTACGGATGGTAATGGTGCGGGCTCCAGAGCGGCTCGATGATGCACCCGGACAGCGCGATGCCGATGCCGAGCGCCCCAAGCGCTCGCAACGTCATCCGGCGCCACCGGCCGGCTTTGGACTGGGTCATGCCATACCTCCTTGGACTGCCGCATGAGGTGCTTGTCGTTCTGTGGAAATGCAACGCACCCGTTGCGTATCCGCCGATAACGTTCTTGGGAGCAGAGGCGATGGCGGTGTGACGGCGCCCGCCCGCTTTGGAGACCTGCCACGATGCAGCTATATTGCCCAGGCTACGATGCCGCTTTGGCTGGAGCAGCTTGGTTGAACGGATATAATCGTGCTCGATAGCCAACCGCGTGCGTGGCCGTGGATCGGCTTGATCGCCCTGTGGAGCAGCCTTGTTCTGGCGGGATGCGCCTATGACCCCCGATTCGAGGCGGATCATGCGGCGCCGAAGTATCGGGCCGACCTCACGCGGTGCCAGAAGCTGGCGGCCACTGCGGCAAGCCAGAAATCGGGCGCTAGCCCTCAATCCGCGATCAAAGCCCTGTTCAGTTCGGACGAACCGGAGCGCCAGGACGTCCGGTCCTGCATGAAGGCGAGAGGCTACGGTGAGGCCGCCCGTCCTTGACCGGCGCGGCCTGATCGAACGCCGCGCCGGCCGAAGCTCTGGTGGAAGCCTAGTGCTGGACTTAGGCGGCCTGTTCTCGTGACCGTTTTACGGGCTGTAACTGCTGGTTAACCCAGGCCAGGCACGATGCCAGCGGAGCCACGAAAACCACCAGCACCGTGAAAGCCGAAAGAAATTACTTATCTCAGCGGCGTTGCCCTAGTCGCCGCTTGGGGGCTGATGACGTGGACTCCAAGTGCGGCGGCCTCCAACAAGGCAGCACTTAGAAGCATCAACTTACTTTATTGGCTATGCTCAGTAGCCGCAGCGCTGTTGGCCGCTATCGGGATTACGAATATAGCAGGCGCCATCTTCTATGACTTAAGCGGTGAGGGAGTGGTCTGGGGCAGCACGTCGCTCGTTGCTGTCGCCTTCGGCTTACATAAGTTCGGCCGAGGGTGCCGACGTATGTCGAGAGGCTTCGCATGAACCCCTTCCAGGCCGGCGACCGAACCGGCGCCGCGAGCTGCTGGCCTCCTCCGGTCCAGAGCACGTTCTGTCCCCACGCCAGGCCCACGGAACGGTTCTTGCCGTCGATTCAAAGGCGGTCCGGGTGTGTCACCTCGCCGGCATCACGGCCGCACCGGGACGTCCCAGGTGCCCGCGGCGTATTCGGCGATGGCGCGGTCGGAGCTAAACCAGCCGATGTTGGCCGTGTTCAGCACGCTCGACCGCCACCATGCCGCCGGGTCCGCCCATTTCGCGTCGACAGCCTCCTGTGCGGCCACGTAAGCGTCAAAGTCCGCCGCGACCATGAAACGGTCGTCGTGCAGCAGGCGCTCGACCAGCGGCCGGTAGCGACCAGGCTCGCTCGGCGAGAACACGCCGCTGCTCAACTCCCCCAGCACCTCGGTCAGCGCCGGGCTGGCGTCGACCACGGCGCGAGCGTCGAGCCCGGTGGCGAGCCGGGCCGCGACCTCGTCGGAGGTCATGCCGAAGATGAAGATATTATCGGCGCCAACCCGCTCGCGGATTTCCACGTTGGCGCCGTCCAGCGTGCCGATGGTCAGCGCGCCGTTCAGCGCCAGCTTCATGTTGCCGGTCCCGCTCGCCTCCATCCCGGCGGTGCTGATCTGCTCCGACAGGTCGGCGCCGGGGATCAGCGTCTCGGCCAAGGTCACGTTGTAGTTCGGCATGAAGGCGATCTGCAGCAGCCCGCGAATGGACGGATCGCCGTTCACCACCCGCGCCACGTCGTGCGCCAGCCGGATGATCTGCTTGGCGACCGTGTAGCTGGGCGCCGCCTTGCCAGCCAATATCTTGACCCGGGGCGGCCAATCCCGCGTCGGCTGGGCACGGATGGCGTTGTACTGCGCCACCGCCTGCAGGATGTTGAGCAACTGGCGCTTGTACTCGTGGATGCGCTTGATCTGCACGTCGAAGATCGCCGCCGGGTCGAGCGTCAGGCCGAGCTGCTGCTGCGCAAGACGGGCCACCGCCAGCTTGCGCTCGTGCCGCTGGGCTCGGAACGCCGCCTGGAACCCAGGGTCGCCGGCGTGCGCCACGAGCCCGCTCAACGCCTCAGGCTCGCGCAGCATACGCTCGCCGATCGTGTCGACGATCAGGCGCGTCAGGCCCGGGTTGGCCTGGTGCAGCCAGCGCCGGAAGGTGATCCCGTTGGTGCGGTTGACGATCCGGCCGCCCAGCGCGGTGTTCAGGTCATGGAAGGTGGTCCGCCGCATTAGCTCGGTGTGCAGGGCCGACACGCCGTTGACCGAGTGGGAACCGACGAACGCCAAGTGTCCCATGCGGACCCGGCGGCCGTGCTGCTCGTCGATCAGGGACAGGGCGGCCAACGTGCCGTCCTGGGCGCCGGCCGCGCGCACGGCGTCCAGATGGCGCGCGTTCAACAGGTAGATGATCTGGACGTGGCGGGGCAGCAGCCGCTCCATCAGCAGCACCGGCCACATCTCGAGCGCCTCGGGCAGCAGCGTGTGGTTGGTGTAGCTGAAGGTCGCCTGGGTGATCGGCCACGCCTCGTCCCAGGACAGGCCGTGCACGTCCATCAGCAGCCGCATCAGCTCGGCGATGCCGATCGCCGGGTGCGTGTCGTTCAACTGCACCGCGTTCATCTCGGCGAGGTTGCGCACGTCCGGATGCTCGATCAGGTGGCGGCGGATCATGTCCTGCAGCGAGGCGGACGCGAAGAAGAACTCCTGCCGCAGCCGCAGTTCCTGCCCGGCGGCGCTCTCGTCGCCGGGGTAGAGCACGCGGGAGATCGCTTCGGCGCGAACCCGGTCGGCCAGTGCGCCGACGTGGTCGCCGCGGTTGAACTCGTCCAAGCGCAGCGGGTCCGCGGCGCGGGCGGACCACAGCCGCAGCGTGTTGGCATGCCGGCCGCCGAAACCGATCACCGGGGTGTCGAAGGCGACCGCGGACAGCGTCTCGGCCGGCCGCCAGGCGTAGCTGACCCGGCCGTCGTCGTAGGTCGCCTCCACGGCGCCGCCGAAGCCAATGGGGTAGGAGAACTCGGGCCGCTGGAACTCCCACGGGTTGCCGGCGGATAGCCAATCCTCCGGACGCTCCTGCTGCCAGCCATCCAGGATGGTCTGCCGGAACAAGCCGTAATCGTAGCGGATGCCGTAGCCGAAGGCGGGGATGCCGAGCGTCGCCATGCTCTCCATGAAGCAGGCGGCCAACCGTCCCAGGCCGCCATTGCCGAGGGCCGCGTCCGGTTCCTGCAGGCGGATGCGGTCGATGTCCACGCCGGAGCGGGCCAGCGCCTCGCGCATCGGCTCGATCAGGCCGAGGTTGCCCATCGCGTCGAAGAACAGCCGGCCGATCAGGAACTCGAGCGACAGGTAGTGGACGCGCTTGGCCTTGTTGGCGCGCGCCATGCGGGCGGAGGTGGTCCAGGTCTCCACCACCTGGTCGCGCACCGCCAGGGCGGAGGCGACGAACCAGTCGCGGTCGCTCGCCCGCGCCGGCGTCTTGCCGATGTTGTACAGCAGCTTGCTCAAGATGCGGCTGTGCAGGGCGTTGATCTGATCCTCGCCCGTGTCGAGCGCCGGCGGTGGCGTGTCCTGGTCCATGTCACGATCCTTCAAGGTGGCAGGAAGGATGCCACATCCATGCCAACGGAAGCGTAGCGTCAGGCCGTCTTGTCGCCACTCGCGCCGAGCGCCGCCTGCGCCGCCGCCAGCCGCGCGACCGGCACGCGGTACGGGCTGCACGACACGTAGTCCAGCCCGACCGTCTCGCAGAACGCGATGCTCGCCGGGTCGCCGCCGTGCTCGCCGCAGATGCCGAGCTTGAGGTCGTTCTTGGTGCGGCGCCCCTTGTCGGCCGCGATCTGCACCAGCGCGCCCACGCCCTCAATGTCGATCGAGACGAACGGGTCCTTCGGCAGGATGCCCATCTCGACGTAGTGCGGCAGGAACTTGCCGGCGTCGTCGCGCGACAGGCCGAAGGCGGTCTGGGTCAGGTCGTTGGTGCCGAAGCTGAAAAAATCGGCAACCTCGGCGATCTTGTCCGCGGTGAGGGCGGCACGCGGCAGCTCGATCATGGTGCCGACGCTGTATTCCAGCGTCTTGCCGGTTTCCTTGAACACCTCGGCCGCGATCTTGTCGACCTGGGCGCGGGTGATCTCCAGCTCCTTTTTCATGCCCACCAGCGGGATCATGATCTCCGGCACCGGCGCCCGCCCAGCCTCCTCGGTGGCGGCGATGGCGCCCTCGAAGATCGCGCGCGCCTGCATTTCATAGATTTCAGGATACGAGATGCCGAGGCGGCAGCCGCGGTGGCCCAGCATCGGGTTCGCCTCCGCCAAGTCCGCGGCCCGGCGTCGGATCGCGTCCAAATCCTCGCCGAGCGCCGCCGCCACCTCCGCCAGGTCCGCCTCCGCGTGGGGCAGGAACTCGTGCAGCGGCGGGTCGAGCAGCCGGATGGTGACGGGCAGGCCCGCCATGATGCGGAACAGGTCGCGGAAATCGTCGCGCTGGAACGGCAGCAGCTTGGCCAGCGCCGCCCGGCGGCCGCGCTCGTCCGGCGCCATGATCATCTGCCGCACCACGCCGATGCGCGAGGGGTCGAAGAACATGTGCTCGGTCCGGCACAGGCCGATGCCCTCGGCGCCGAAGTTGCGGGCGGTCTCGGCGTCCAGCGGGGTCTCGGCGTTGGTGCGGACCTTCATCCGGCGCGCGGCGTCCGCCCACTCCATCAGGGTCGCGAACTCGCCGGACAGGCTCGGCTCGATCATCGCGACCGAGCCTGCGAACACCTCGCCCGTCGCGCCGTCGATGGTGAGCGTGTCGCCCGCGCGGATGGTGCGCCCGCCGGCCGACAGGGTCTGCGCGCCGTAGTCGACGCTGATCCCGCCGCACCCGGCGACGCAGGGCCGCCCCATGCCCCGCGCGACCACGGCGGCGTGGCTGGTCATGCCGCCGCGGGTGGTCACGATGCCCTTGGCCGCGTGCATGCCGTGGATGTCCTCGGGCGACGTCTCGACGCGGACCAGGATCACCGCCTCGCCCTTGGCCGCGCGCATCTCGGCCTCGTCGGCGTTGAACACCACCGCGCCGCAGGCGGCGCCGGGGCTGGCGGGCAGGCCCTTGCTGACGAGCGTGCGCGACGCCTTCGGATCGAGCGTGGGGTGCAGCAACTGGTCGAGCGAGGCCGGGTTGACGCGCTTGATCGCCTCCGTGCGGTCGATCAGGCCGTCCTGCGCCATCTCGACGGCGATGCGCAGCGACGCGGCGGCGGTGCGCTTGCCGCTACGGGTCTGCAGCATGTACAGCTTTTTCTGCTGCACGGTGAACTCGATGTCCTGCATGTCGCGGTAGTGCCGCTCCAGCGTGGAGCGCACGCGCACGAGGTCCTCGTACACCTCAGGCAGCGCCTCCTCCATGGAGACCTCGCCGGGCTTGGCGCGCAGGCGGGACAGCGGCTGCGGGGTGCGGATACCGGCCACGACGTCCTCGCCCTGGGCGTTGACCAGGAACTCGCCGTAGAAGATGTCCTCGCCGGTGGACGGGTCGCGGGTGAAGCAGACGCCGGTGGCGCAGTCGGCGCCCATGTTGCCGAACACCATCGCCTGGACGTTGACGGCGGTGCCCCAGGTGGCGGGGATGTCGTGCAGCCGGCGGTAGGTGTTGGCGCGCGGGTTCATCCAGCTGCCGAACACGGCGCCGATGGCGCCCCACAGCTGCTGCTCCGGGTCCTGCGGGAACGGGCTGCCCTTCTCGGACGCGACCATTTCCTTGTACTCGGTGACGATCTCCTGCCAGTGCGCCGGCGTCAGCGCGGTGTCCTCGATCACCCCGGCGTCGAGCTTGGTGCGCTCGATGATCTCCTCGAACCGGTGGTGGTCCACGCCGAGCACGACGGAGCCGTACATCTGGATGAAGCGGCGATAGCTGTCCCAGGCGAACCGGTCGTCGCCGCTGGCGCGGGCCAGGCCCAGCACCGTCTCGTCGTTCAGGCCGAGGTTGAGCACGGTGTCCATCATGCCCGGCATCGACACGCGCGCGCCGGAGCGGACCGAGACCAGCAGCGGCTGCTCGCGGTCGCCGAAGCTGAGGCCGACGGATTGCTCGACCAGCGCGAGGGCGGCGCGGACCTGGCCGGCGAGCTCGTCGGGGTATTTGCGGCCGTTGTCGTAGAACGCGGTGCAGACTTCGGTGGTGATGGTGAAGCCCGGCGGCACCGGCAGGTCGATGCTGGCCATCTCGGCGAGGTTGGCCCCCTTGCCGCCGAGCAGGTTCCGCATGCCGGCCCGCCCCTCGTTGTGCCCGGCGCCGAAGCTGTACACCCATTTGGTCATTGTGCTGGTTAGCCTTCGATTTTGGAGAAGTCGGCCACGCGATCCATGGTTGAGCGGACCTGGTGTAGCAGATTGAGACGGTTGCGGCGAAGAGAAGCGTCGGGATCGTTCACGGTGACCCGGTCGAAGAACGCGTCGAGCGGCGGACGCAGGCTCGCCAAGTCATCCATCACGGCGGTGAACTCCTCCCGGGCAAGCTTTGCGTCCATCTCGCGGAGGACGACCTCAACGAGCGCCGTCGTTAACGCCTGTTCTTCCGGCGACCTTAGAATATCATCGTCAGGATTGCCCTCGTGCGGTCCGTCCTTCGCGTTCTCGATTCGTAGGATGTTGGCGGCGCGCTTGTAGGCGGCGAGCAGATCCGTCCCGTTCGGCCCGGCGAGCAAGGCATCGAGCTGCGATGCCAACGCCAGCACGCGAGACAGGTCGTCGTCGGCCTTCGCTGCCAGCACGGCGTCGAGCACGTCGTGGCGCGTACCTTCGGAGCGCATCAGCACGCGCAGTCGTTCGACAATGAAGGCCATGATGTCATCGACCGGGACCGGACCAGGAAGCATCGTTTGGGTTTTGACAAGCAATGCACGCAGGTTCATCCGTAGCCGATTTTCGGTAATGATCCGAATCGCGCCAAGTACGGCTCGGCGTAGTGCAAATGGATCCCCCGATCCGGTTGGCTTCTCGCCAACTGCAAAGAATGCAGTGACTTGGTCAAGCTTGTCGGCCAGTGCCACCGCAATGGACACCGGGTGGGTCGGGACGGGATCGCTGGCGCCTCGCGGGGCATAATGGTCGCGAACGGCGTTGACGACGGCGGGGTCCTCGCGGTCATGCAGGGCGTAGTAGGATCCCATGACACCCTGCAATTCCGGAAATTCACCGACCATGCCGGTCGTGAGGTCCGCTTTCGCAAGGTATGCTGCCCGTCCTGCCAGCGCCGGGTCAGCGCCCACGAGCGACGCGATCGCCTCGGCTAGAAGCACCAACCGGTGCACCCGCGCGCCTTGCGTCCCGAGCTCGACATGAAACGTCACCGCATCGAGTGCCGCGACCCGGTGGGCCAGCATGATGCGCCGGTCAGCGTCCCAGAAGTGTTGCGCGTCCGAAAATCGGGCGCGCAACACCCGTTCGTTGCCCGCGGTCACGGCCGCACCGCCATCCGCCGCCTCGATATTGGCGGCAAAAGCAAAAAACGGGGCGGGGCGCCCATCGGAGTCAGACAGGGCGAAGTAGCGTTGGTTCACCCGCATCGAAACCTGCATGACCTCCGGCGGCAGCGTCATGAACTCCGGGTCGATGCGGCCGAGCAAGGGAACGGGCCATTCCACCAAGCCGGCGATTTCATCCAACAGGGCGGAATCCTCCAACACGGACAACCCCAGTTCTTCCGCGCGCCTCGCCAGGGGCGGAAGAATCTGCAGCTTCCGGTCCATTGCGTCGACAATGACCCGGCGTTCCCGCAGCCCTTCGCGCCACTCCCCCAGCGACCCCACCGCAAACGCACCAGGCGCGTGGAAGCGATGCCCCTCCGTAAGATCGCCCGACGCCAGACCGTGCCCGTCATCAGCGCCGTCGCGCAGGTCGAACGGCACGACCGCGCCGTCCAGGATGCACAGGATGCGGCGCAGCGGGCGCACCCAGGTGAAGGTGCTGCCAGACCCACCCCAGCGCATCGATTTCGGCCAGGGAAAGCGGCGCAGCAAGCCCGGCAGCGCGCGGGCGATCAGGTCGGCGGCGGGCTCGGGCGCCGACGCCTTGCGCAGCACCCAGTGCTCACCCTCCTGCACCAGCTCCTCGCGGCTGGCACGGTGCTTGCGGAGGAAGCCCTCCAGCGCCTGCGGTGGGGCGCTCACCCGCGGCCCACGCTCGATGGTGGCGCTGGCGGGCACGGACGCGGCGACGGTGGCGGCGAGCGCGATGCGGCGGGGGCCATAGAAGGTCTGCATTTCGGCGGGCGCAAGCGGGGCCAGTGCCTCGCCGATCAGCCGCGCGAGGTCGTCCGCCGCCCGCGCCTGCATGCGCGCAGGGATTTCCTCGCTGAACAGTTCCAACAGAAGATCGGGCATCGAACGATCAGCGCGGGCCGAGCGAGGTCAAGGCGAGCGCATCCCGCACCCGGCAGCGGGCTTTGAACGATGACGACCGGCAACTGCGTAAGCCTGACCCATGCCGGCAAGTTAAGCCGTGGCGACCGCAGGGGCAAATTCGTCCCCCGCCAGCCAGCCCTCGCAACACCCTTTCGCCAGCGTCCGCACCCGGCCGATGTACGCCGCCCGCTCCGTCACGCTGATCACGCCGCGGGCGTCGAGCAGGTTGAACAGGTGGCTGGCCTTGATGCACTGGTCGTAGGCCGGCAGCGGTAGGCTGCGCGCCAGAAGGGCGGCGCATTCGGCCTCGGCGTCGGCGAAGTGCCGGGTCAGCAGGGCCACGTCGGCGTACTCGAAATCGTAGGCGCTGTACTCGCGCTCGGCGCGCAGGAACACGTCGCCGTAGCTGACCCCGGCGCCGTTGAAGTCCAGGTCGTACACCCGCTCGACGTCCTGCACGTACATCGCCAGGCGTTCGAGCCCGTAGGTCATCTCGAAGCTCGGCACCGCCACCGGGATGCCGCCGACCTGCTGGAAATAGGTGAACTGCCCCACCTCCATACCGTCGCACCAAACCTCCCATCCCAGGCCCCACGCGCCCAGGGTCGGGCTCTCCCAGTCGTCCTCGACGAAGCGGATGTCGTGCAGCGCCGGGTCGAGGCCGATCGCGCGGTAGCTGTCGATCAGCAGCGCCTGCGCCGTCTCGGGGCTCGGCTTCATGATGACCTGGTACTGGTAGTAGTGCTGCAGCCGGTTGGGGTTCTCGCCGTAGCGCCCGTCGGACGGACGGCGGCAGGGCTGCACGTAGGCGGCGCGCCACGGGCGTGGGCCGAGCGCGCGCAGGGTCGTGGCCGGATGGAAGGTGCCCGCGCCCATCTCGACGTCGTAGGGCTGCAGGATGACGCAGCCCTGCTTGGCCCAGAAACCGTGCAGGCGCAGGATCAGGTCCTGGAAGCTGAGAGGTCGGTCCATGCGCGCGCCGTCGAGTGCCCTGTGGAATGCGGGCGCACCATAGTGGCTTCGAGGCGGGCGGCAAGGATTGGGGTCGCGGGAGCCGGAGGCCCGCTCGCGCGTTGGAGGTGCATGGCCATCGATGGATTGACCGACGACGACATCCGCGCCCTGCTCCGCCGCGTCAGCCGCATCGCGGTGGTGGGCGCCTCGGCCCGGCCCGCACGCCCGTCGCACCACGTGACGGCGTTCCTGGTGGCGTGCGGCTACGACGTCGTGCCGGTCAACCCGGGCCTCGCCGGCCAGGCGCTGCACGGACGGCCCGTGGTGGCGACTTTGGCCGATGCGGCGCCGCTGCAGATGGTCGACGTGTTTCGTGCCTCCGACCAGGCCGGCGCAGTGGTGGACGACGCAATCCGCCTCGGAGCGGAGGCGGTTTGGATGCAGCTTGGCGTGGTCGACGAAGCAGCGGCGGCACGTGGCCGGGCTGCCGGGCTGACCATCGTCATGGACCGTTGCCCGGCGATCGAGGCGCCGCGGCTGGGTATCTTCGCTTGAACCGGCAACTTCGCCGCGCCATGTCCGTTGCCAGACCAGGCTTGGTATAGGGCATCCCATGACCAACGAGGAACGCGACCTGATCACCCGCTACGTCGCCCGGGTGGGCGGCGCAGCCTCCACCGGGTTTGGCGGCAGCGTACCGGCCACCCAATCCGCCTTGCCGCCGATCGACCGTGAGGCCGACCAGTTCATCGCCCAGCAGTTCCAAGCCTATCCGGAGGCACGTTACCGGATCACCCAGATGGCGGTGGTGCAAGAGGCCGCCCTGGCGGAGGCGCAGAACCGCATCCAGCGGCTGGAGTGGGAATTGCAGCAGACGCAGCGGGCAGCGCATGAGAACGCCCAGCGTGCCCAGCAGGCGCCGCAGCAATCCCGTGGCTTCCTGGGCGGCCTGTTCGGGGGAGGCGGCCAGCAACAGCCGCAACCGCAAGGCCAGGTCTGGAACCAGGCTGGGCCAGGCCAACCTGCCTACGCGCCGCCGGGGTTCCAGGCTGGCCAGCCGCCGCCTGCGCAGTATCCGCCGAACTACCAGCCTGGGATGTTCCAGCAACGCGGATCGGGCTTCCTCGGATCGGCGCTGACCACTGCGGCCGGGGTGGCCGGCGGCATGGTGGCGGGGAATGCGCTGATGGGGTTGTTCGAGGGTCATGGCGGCGGCTTCGGCGGCGGGGCTGGCGGCCAACCCATGATGCCGACCAGCGAGACGACGATCAACAACTACGGGGATGCCGGCGCGATGGGCGCGCCGGAGTTCGACCAGAACGTCAGCTACGACTCTCCCCAGGATAGCGGCGGCGGGTGGGACAGCGGCGGCGGTGGCGGGTTCGACGACAACCAAGGCTGACCTGGCGGCTTGCTACGAAGGCGTCGTCCGCAATGAGTGGATCGATGCCAACGGCCACATGAATCTCGCCTACTATCTCGTGCTGTTCGACGCAGCGACCGATGTCCTGCTCGAGCGAATCGGCTTTGGGACAGCCTACCGCGAAACCGAGGCGGCGGCGTTGTTCGCGATCGAGGCGCATACGATCTATCGGCGGGAGTTGGTGGAAGGCGACCGGGTGCGAATTGCCGCCCGGGTGCTCGGCGCGACCTCGAAGCGCGTCCACGTGGTGCATGAGATGTTCCACGCCGATGCCGGGTGCGCCGCGATGCAGGAAATCCTGTTTTTGCACGTCGATCTCCAATCCCGGCGGGCCACCGCGATCGCAGCCTCCGTCGTCGCGCGCCTGCAGCCCGCCGAAGCTCAGGCGCCGCCATCGTGGGTCGGCCGGACGATCAGCTTGTAGAAAACCGTTGCAAGTCTCCCACACTTTTTCGTGAACGAACCGCATCCGTTATTGACGGAAAGCCTGGTGACGGCAGGCACATAGTCCCTCACGGCAACGGGGGCTTTTCGATGGCTCTGGCATCCTACGCGAATGCTCGCAGCTTCCTATGGTGGCAAGATACTGCATCCACGGAACAAAATTCCGAAACGGCATTCCGTGACCGCACCGGAGGCGACGCTCCGACCGCCTTGAGCCCTGCCGGAACGATCACCGCGCCGGATACCGGCGGCGGCACGCCGGCGTTGCGCAGCCGGGCGGGCGTTCGGCTGTTGGCCGCCGACGCCGGCGCCCTGGTCGTTGCAAGCAACCCGATCCTCAATGGGCTCGGCCTGGCGCTGCCTACGACTGCCACGCCGAACCATTGGCTCTCGGCCACGGCGGCCGGCCAGGTGCTGACCGGCGACAACGGCAACGACGTGTTCTGGGATTTCGTCGGCGGCGACACGCTCGTCCTGGGCACCGGCAGCAACACGATCAACCTGCAAAGCATGGCCGACATCGTGACGGTGCCGCCCGGCGGGGGGGTGAACACCGCGGTGCTGTGGGCCTGGAACATGGCCTACACCCTGCCGGCCAACATCCAGAACCTGACGTTGAAGAACCCGGGCCAGGCCGGCACCGGCAACGCCCGCGACAACATCATCACCGGCGGGACAGGCGTCCAGACGATCGACGGCGGCGGCGGGTCGGACGCCTTGATCGCCGGGAGCGGGGCCGACAGCTTCATCGTCAAAGCCAGTTACAGCGGATCGAGTTCGATCACCGGATTCAAGGTGGGCGTCGATCAAGTCCAGCTGGAAGGCTTCACGAATTTCCACGGCTTCGCGAGCGTCGCCGCCGCCATGACGCAAGTCGGCGCCGATGCCGTCCTGGCGCTGGGCAACGGCAACAACCTCGTGTTCCGCAACCAGGCCGTCGGAAGCTTCTCCGCCGCCGATTTCCGGCTGCCGGAAAACCTCGTCGGCCTGCGGCAGACGTTCGGGGCCGAGTTCGACACCTTCACGTCCTCCTCGGACGGCTCGTCCGGGGTATGGCGCACCTCGCTGGCGCATGGTGGGCGCACGCTCGCGTCCAGCAGCGGGGAGATCCAGTACTACGGCGATGCGTCGACCGGCACCAACCCCTTCAGCTTGGCATCGGGGGCGCTCGACATCACCGCGCGGCAGCAGCCGGGCCCTGGCGGCGCGACCTGGAGTTCGGGGGCGATCATCACCCAGGCTTCGTTCTCGCAGCTTTACGGCATTTTCGAAATGCGCGCCAAACTGCCCGCGGGCGCCGGCATGTGGCCGGCATTCTGGCTGCTCCCCGCCAACAACGCGTGGCCGCCGGAGTTGGACGTGCTGGAGAGGGTCGGCGGCGATCCGAGCCTGATCCACGAGACGACGCATAGCGCGGTCGGCGGCCCCAACGTCTGGAACAGCTACACGACCCGCGTCGCCAACACCTCCGCCGGCTTCCACACCTACGCCGTGGATTGGGAGCCGGCCACTATCACGTGGTATTTCGACGGCAACGCCATCGTGACGGCCGCCACCCCGGCCGACATGCACGTGCCGATGTATATGGTGGCCAACCTGGCCGTTGGCGGCGCAACCAGTTGGGGCGGCACCACCAACGCTTCGACACCCAGCGTCGATCACCTGGTCATCGACGACATCCGCGTCTATGCCAGTGCGGCGACGCCGTCCTACGCCGGGTCGGCGCCGGGCGATGGGACGGCGGTCCCGATCACCCCGGCGACGGTCGGCGGTCCCGCGCTGTCCGCCGCCCAACTGCTCCGGGTCGCGGCCATGGGCGGCGACGGCACGATGGTGCCGATCGGTCCGGCCTTGGTGGCCAGGCTGGGCGTGGCCGACCAGACGGTGGTGCTCAGCAAGGCAGCGCTCTCCAGCGCCACCGTGCAGCAGGACGCCACTGCCCTCGTGCTCGGCTTCAAGGATGCGAGCGATGCGTTGCCCGGCCACCATGATTTCCTGGCGTTCGACGGCTTCTCGGCCCAGGCGACCCTCACCTTCGACCATCTCGGCATGGCCTGGTCGGCCGCCGGCAGCGCGACCAACGCCTCGGAACAATACTACTCCATCACCGACATCGACGGGTTCTCGGCGCTGATCAAAGTCCGGATGGGGGACGGCACGCAGCATCTCGGCAAGCACGCCTTCGGCTTCGTATGACGGGAGGCGGAGCAGGCAAGGCAGTTTTCCCCCTAGGCCCGCCGGCAGACGCGGCGTCAGCGAGGCGCTTGCCGCACCGTGGCCGCCACGATCGAAGCCAGGAGCAGGGCCGCCCCGATGGCTTGCGGCGCATCCGGCGTCTCTCCGAGCAAGCCGACGGCCAGGACGCCCGCGGTCAGCGGCAGCAGGCCGGTGAACACCCCAGCCGTCGCGGCCGGAACGCGTCTCAGCCCGCCATACCACAGCAGCACGGCCAGCACGCTCGCGGTCAGGCTGTGGAAGGCGAGCAGCCCCGCCAGGCGCCAGGTCAGGGCCGCGTCCGGCAAGGCTGGAACGGCGAACGGCAGCAGGAGCACGACGCTGGCGACCTGCATCCAGAAAGTAGCCACGACGATTTCGAGCCGTCCGCTGTTGCGTTTGGCGAGCAGGACGTAGGCGGCCTCGCCGCAAACCCCGGCGAACACCAGCGCGTCCCCAGCGAGCGTGCCGGAGCTGGCGGGCCGTGTGCTGGCCAGCGTCGCCATGCCGCCGGCAGCCAGCAGCACGGCGAGCCACGACCGCAACGTCAACCGCTCACGCAGGAACAGCGCCGCGCCCACCGCGACCACGGCCGGCAAGGTGGCCAGGACCAGCCCGGCGTCCAGCGCCCCGGTGCGGCGAAGCCCGGCGAGCAGTGCCACGTTGTACAGCACGGTCCCGAACAGCGCCTGCAGCGCCAGGTTCAGCCCGGCGGCCCGGGTTGGCAGCCTGAGCCGTCCCAACAGGGCCAGCACGGCGCAGGCGAGCAGGCAGCGCAGGAACAGGATGACCGGCACCGGCAGGCCAGTGGCCAGCAGCTTGCCGACGGGCACGTTGGCGCCGACCAGGATCATGGCCGCCGCCAGCTGCGCGTAGGCGAGGCTCACTCGGCCGCGCCGTCGTTCCGGAACGGTGAGAGGGTGGCGAGGTCCGCCATCTGCGCCAGCATCGCCGGGCGCTCGCGGTCCAGGTAGTCGCCGATGGCCCGGCGCAGGCTCGGGTGGGCGATCCAGTGGGCGGAGTAGGTGGGCCGCGGCAGGTAGCCACGCTGGATTTTGTGTTCGCCCTGCGCGCCGGCCTCGACGCGGGCGAGGCCGTGCTCGATCGCGTAATCGATCGCCCGGTAGTAGCACAGCTCGAAGTGCAGGAACGGCCAGTCGCCCCGGCCGCCCCAGTTGCGGCCATACAGCGCGTCGCGCCCGACCAGGTTCAGCGCGCCGGCGACGGGGGTGGCACCGTCGAACGCCATCATGAGCACGACGCGGTCGCCGAGGCGCTCCGACAGCATCGGGAAAAAGCGCCGGGTGAGGTAGGCGCTGCCCCATTTGCGATCCACGGTGGACTGGTAGAAGCGGTAGAACGCGTCCCAGTGCTGCGGCGCGATCTCGGCCCCGGTGAGGGCACGGAAGCTCAGCCCGGCGGCGTTGGCGTCGCGCCGCTCGCGCCGCAGCACCTTGCGCTTGCGGGAGCTGAGCGCGCCGAGGAAGTCGTCGAACGTGCCGTAGCCCGCGTTCTCCCAGTGGAATTGCTGGCCGATGCGCTGCAGCCAGCCGGCTTGGCCGAGCGCCTCCCACTCGGCTTCGGTGCAGAAGGTCGCGTGGACCGAGGACAGCTTCAGCTCGGCGCACGCCTGCGCGAGCGCCGCGCCAAGCGCCTCGGGCGCGACGCCGGCGTGGGGGTGGCAGAGCAGACGCGGGCCTGGCACCGGGCTGAACGGGACGGCGACCTGCAGCTTGGGGTAGTACGACCCGCCGGCCTGCTCGTAGGCGTTGGCCCAGCCATGGTCGAACACGTATTCGCCGTAGCTGTGCGACTTGGCGTACATCGGCGCCGCGGCGACGAGCTGTCCGGCGCCGTTGCGCAGCGCCGCGTGCTGCGGCAGCCACCCGGTCCGCACGCCGGCCGACCCGCTATCCTCGACCGCGGAGAGGAAGGCGTGGCTGACGAACGGGTTGTCCACCCCGGCGCAGGCATCCCACTCCGCTGCGGGGATGTCGGCGATGCGGGGATGCAGCGTCAGGGTAAGGAGGACGGATCCGTCGGGCATTGCAAGGATATAACGGAGCTACCGTGCGATGGGTCAAGCCGCGTCCGGCGACGCTTGGAACGCTTTCCGGGGTGGACCGACGCGGCGGCCACCGCAACCCCTTCCCTGCAAACACTTGCAGACACCCCTCACCCGGCCGCGTAAAAGGCGGAACGCCGAGGCGACCCTCCCTCAACACGGCAGGACACACGTTTCGATGGCGGTCTCCGAAACCATGGCGCGGCCCGTCCCGGGCGCCGCCGAACAGCGCGCCACCCGCATCGTGTTCTTCATGACGGGATGCGGGAACTCCGCGTGGGCGGCGCTGGTGCCGTTCGCCAAGGCCCGGGCGGACATCAGCGACGGCGCGCTCGGGCTGCTTCTGCTGTGCCTGGGCATCGGTTCGATCGTCACGATGCCGCTTTCCGGGGCATTCGCGGCCAAGTTCGGCTGCCGTCGAGTCATGGTCGCCGCCGCCCTCGTGGTCGCCGCGACGCTGCCCTTCCTCGCGACCCTGTCGACGTTCCCATCGCTGGTGGTGACGCTGATGGCGTTCGGCGCGGGCATCGGCGCCATCGACGTTTCGATGAACATCCAGGCCATCATCGTGGAACGAGCTAGCGGACGCTCGATGATGTCGGGCTTCCATGGCCTGTTCAGCCTTGGCGGCATCGCCGGCGCCGGCGGGATGGCGGCCCTGCTGAGCGCCGGAGCCTCCCCCCTGGGCGCGACCCTGTGCGTGTCGGCCGGCATTCTCGTGGCGCTTGCCGTCGCAGCCTCGCATCTGCTGCCCTACGGCGCCAGGAACGACGGGCCGGCATTCGCGATCCCGCGTGGGGTCGTGCTGTTCATCGGCATGCTGTGCTTCGTGCTGTTCCTGGCCGAGGGCGCCGTGCTCGACTGGAGCGCGGTGTTCCTCGCGTCCATCAGGCATATGGCGACCTCGTACGCCGGGCTCGGCTACGCCGCGTTCGCCACCACCATGACGATCGGCCGGCTCGCCGGCGACCGCATCGTCGACCGGCTGGGTCAGAAACGGGTGGTCCTGCTCGGCGGCCTGTGCGCCGCGTTCGGCTTCGTCGTCGCGACCGCGGTGCCGTCCTGGCAGGTGGGTTTGGTCGGTTTCGCCCTGGTCGGCGTCGGCTGCGCGAACATCGTCCCGGTGCTGTTCAGCGCCGTCGGGCGGCAAGGCGTCATGCCGGAGAACGTCGCGGTCCCAGCCATCACCACCCTAGGCTACGCCGGCATCCTCGCCGGGCCTGCCGGCATCGGCTTCATCGCGCAACTGACGAGCCTGCCGGCCGCCTTCCTGATCCTGGCCGCAATGCTCCTCGCCGTGTCCCTCGGCAGCCGTAGGCTCTGACGCCCGGCCTCGTCCTTCCAACCAGCGTCGCTTCCTACCGAACCACCATGACCGGCTTGCGTTCCATGGCGGCTACTCACCAGGAGCCACCATGGCTGACCGACTGCGCCCGTACACCTCGCCGTCCGCCTTCCCCAACTCGCAGCGGGTGCGCTGGAAGGGCGGCGAGAGCTTCCGGCCGGGCACCGCCGGCGGCGGCGGGCTGCCGAAGTTGGCGAGGTGACCGCCCTCCCGAACCTGCTCCACGTCGAGGCGTCGCCGCGCGGCCAGCGCTCCGCCTCGCTGCAGGTCGCCCACGCGTTCCAGGATGCCTGGCAGGTGCGCCATCCGGAGGCTGTCGTCGACGTGCTGAACGTGTGGACGACCGAGCTGCCGGATTTCGACGGCGACGCGATCGACGCCAAATACGCCGGGCTGGAGGGGCGCGAGCGTAGTCCGGCACAGGCCGAGGCGTGGCAACGGATCGGCGTGCTGGCCGACCGCTTCCGCAAGGCCGACATCGTGCTGCTGAGCGTGCCGATGTGGAACTTCGGCATCCCGTACCGGCTCAAGCACCTGATCGACGCCATCTCGCAGAAGGACGTGCTGTTCACCTTCGACGAGCGCGGGCTGAACGGGATGTTGGGCGGGCGCAAGGCCGTGGTCGTCGATGCGCGCGGCGTCGGGCTCGGGCCCAGCTTCCCGCGCGAGGAGCTGGATTTCCAGCAACGCTACATGACGACCTGGCTGCGGATGATCGGGATCACCGACATCACCCATATCGAGGTCGAGAAGACCCTCATGGGCCCGGACGTGGACCACGCCGAACGCACCCGCGCCTGTGCCGAGGCGGTCCGGCTGGCAGCGACCGTCTGAGCCGCTTGCCCAGGTGTCGCATCGCCCGTAGCGTCGCCCACGAATCGCTGACCAGGGGCAGGACCGGATGAAGCTGATGCTTGCCATGGCGCTCACGGGCGCGCTCGCGGCCGGAAACGCCGGGGCCAAGACGCTGGTGTACTGCTCCGAGGGGTCGCCCGAGAACTTCAACCCGATGCTCAACACCACCGGGACGTCGTTCGACGCGAGCCGCCCGGTGTACGACCGCCTGGTCGAGTTCAAGCGCGGCACCACCGACACCGCGCCGGGCCTCGCGGAGAGCTGGGAGGTGTCGGCCGACGGCAAGACCTACACGTTCCACTTGCGTCACGGGGTGAAGTGGCAGTCCAACGCGCAGTTCAAGCCGACGCGGGACTTCAACGCCGACGACGTGCTGTTCAGCTTCGAGCGGCAGTGGAAGGACGAGAACCCGTACCACAAGGTGTCCGGCGGCGGATACGACTACTTCTCCGACATGAGCCTGTCGAAGCTGCTCGCCGCGATCGAACGGGTGGACGACGACACCGTGCGGTTCGTGCTGACCGGGCCGCAATCGCCGTTCCTGGCCGACCTGGCGATGGATTTCACGGCGATCCAGTCCAAGGAATACGCCGACGCCTTGCTGAAGGCGGGCAAGCCGGAGCAGATCGACCAGGTTCCGATCGGCACCGGGCCGTTCTCGTTCGTGGCATACCAGCGGGACAGCACCATCCGCTACCGACGCTTCGACGGCTACTGGGGACCGAGAACTAAGCTGGATACCCTGGTGTACTCCATCAACAAGGACCCGGCGGTGCGCCTGGCCAAGCTGCGCGCCAACGAGTGCCAGGTGATGTCGTATCCGAACCTCGCCGACCTCGGCGCCATCAAGGCCGACCCGGCGCTGCAGGTGCCGTCGAAGGCCGGGCTGAACATCGGCTACCTGGCGTTCAACAACACCAAGAAGCCGTTCGACGACAAGCGGGTGCGGATCGCGCTGAATATGGCGATCGACAAGAAGGCGATCCTGGACGCGGTGTACCAGGGCGCCGGGCAGCCGGCCAAGAACCTCATCCCGCCGACGCTGTGGTCGTACAACGACGCCGTGCAGGACTTTCCCTACGATGTGGGCGCGGCCAAGCGGCTGCTCGCCGAAGCCGGCTACCCGGACGGGTTCGAGACCGATTTGTGGGCCATGCCGGTGTCGCGCCCCTACAACCCCGACGCCCTGCGCATCGCCGAGCTGATGCAGTCCGACCTGGCCAAGGTCGGCGTGAAGGCGCGGATCGTGACCTACGAGTGGGGCGAGTACCGCAAGCGCATCCAGAACAGCGAGGCGCAGGCGGCCGAGCTCGGCTGGACCGGCGACAACGGCGACCCGGACAACTTTTTTACCCCGCTGGCGAGCTGCGCGGCGGCCCGGCCCGGCGGTGGCAGCGCCGCCAAATTCTGCAACCCCGCGTTCGACGCGCTGATCCAGCGGGCCGCGACCTTGTCCGACCAGGGCGAGCGGGCGAAGCTGTACGAGCAGGCGCAGGTGATCATGCACGACGAGGCGCCGTTCTTCCTGATCGCGCACTCGGTCGTGTTCCTGCCGATGCGCAAGGAGGTCAGCGGCTACGTCATGAGCCCGCTCGGCGCCCACCAGTTCGACACCGTGGATCTCAACTAGCGACGTGCTCCGCTTCCTCGCCCGCCGGGTGGCGCTGATCGTCCCAACCTTCGTCGGCGTCACCCTGCTGGCCTTCGCGCTGATCCACGCCGTGCCCGGCGACCCCATCGAGGTCCGCGTCGGCGAGCACGGCATCGCGCCCGAACGCCTCGCCTACTTCCGGCACGAGCTGGGCCTCGACCAGCCGTTGTGGAAGCAGTTCGCCGACTACGAGTGGCAAGTCGCGCACGGCGATCTCGGCACGTCCGTCAGCAACCACGATTCCGTCTGGGGCGAGTTCACCCAGCTATTCCCCGCCACCGCCGAATTGTGCCTCAGCGCGATGCTGTTCGCGGTCGCGTTCGGCGTCCCGATGGGCATCGCCGCCGCGGTCCGCCGCGGCTTGCCGGTCGATTACGGCCTGATGGGCGTGGCGGTCACCGGCGCGTCCATGCCGATCTTCTGGTGGGGGCTGATGGCGATCCTGGTGTTCTCGGTGGCGCTCGGCTGGACGCCGGTGTCCGGCCGGATCAGCGACGCGTTCTACATCGAGCCCACCACCGGCTTCATGCTGGTCGACAGCCTGTTCTCCGACGACCCGGGCGCGTTCCGCTCCGCCGCGAGCCACCTGGTTTTGCCCACGATCGTGCTCGGCACCGTCCCGCTCGCCACCATCGCGCGCATGACCCGGTCCGCCATGCTGGAAGTGCTGAACGAGGACTACATCCGCACCGCCCGCGCCAAGGGCCTGTCCGTGCCGCGGGTGGTGGTCGTGCACGCGCTCCGCAACGCGCTGATCCCGGTGGTGACGGTGCTGGGCCTGCAGATCGGCGCGCTGCTCGGCGGCGCGTTCCTGACGGAGACGATCTTCGCCTGGCCCGGCATCGGCCACTGGCTGGTCGAGGCGGTGCAGCGCCGCGACTACCCCGTGCTGCAGGGCGGCACCCTGCTGATCGCGGCCCTGGTCATGGCCGTCACCCTGGCGGTCGACGTCGCCTACGGGTTCCTCAACCCGCGCCTGCGCCGCTAATGCCCCGCTTGCTCCACTGATGCCCCGCTTGCTCCACTGATGCCCCGCTTGCTCCACGGATGAGTGTGTTCTGGCGCAGCTTCGCCGAGAACCGCGGCGCCGTGGCGGGCCTGGCCGTCATGCTGGCGCTGCTCGCCCTCGCCGCGGCCGCCCCGCTCGCCGCCCCGCACTCGCCCATCGAGCAGTTCCGCAGCAACTTCCTGACACCCCCGGCCTGGCTTGCGGGCGGCGACCGGAGTTTCCCGCTCGGCACCGACGACGTGGGGCGCGACATGCTCTCGCGGCTGATCTACGGCGCGCGGCTGTCGCTGGTCATCGGCGCGGTCGTGGTCGCGCTGTCGCTGTCGGTTGGCGTCGCGCTGGGGCTGGCGGCGGCGTTCGCCGGCGGGGCGCTGGACACGGCGATCATGCGGCTGATGGACATCCTGCTGGTGTTCCCGAGCCTGCTGCTGGCCATCGTCGTGGTCGCCATCCTCGGCCCGAGCCTGTTCAACGCCATGCTCGCGGTCGCGGTGGTGATGCTGCCGGGCTACGTGCGGCTGATGCGCGCGGCGGCGCTGGGGGAGCTGTCGCGCGAGTACGTGGCCGCCACCCGCGCGGCCGGCGCGCGTACCTGGCGGCTGATGGCGCTGGTGGTGCTGCCGAACTGCCTGGCGCCGCTGATCGTGCAGGCGACGCTCGGCTTCTCCGGCGCCATCCTGGACGCGGCGGCGCTGGGCTTCCTCGGCCTGGGCGCGCAGCCGCCGACGCCGGAATGGGGCACGATGCTGGCCGCGGCCCTGCAGTTCTACCAGCGCGCCTGGTGGCTGCTGACGTTCCCAGGGCTCGCGATCCTGGTCACGGTGCTGGCGTTCAACCTGATGGGCGACGGGCTGCGCGACGCGCTCGACCCGAAGCTGAAGCGCTGATGGCGCTGCTGGAACTGCGCAACCTGTCGGTCGAGTTCGCGACCGCGCGCGGCCGGCTCCGCGCGGTCGAGGGCGTGGACCTGACGGTGGCGGAGGGGGAGGTCGTCTGCGTCGTCGGCGAGAGCGGGTCGGGCAAAAGTGTGGCGATGCTCGCCGTCATGGGGCTGATCGCGTCTCCGGGCCGGGTCAGCGCGGACGTGATGCGGTTCGGCGATGTCGACCTGCTGGGGCTGACCTCGCGGCAGCGCCGCCGGGTGGTGGGGCGCGACCTGGCGATGATCTTCCAGGAGCCGTCGACGTCGCTGAACCCGTGCTACCCGATCGGCTGGCAAATCGCCGAGAGCCTGCGCGCGCATCGCGCGGTCCCGCGGGCGGAGGTGCGGCATCGCGTGGTGGAACTGCTGGAGCAGGTCGGCATCCCGGCGCCGGAGACGCGGCTGCGCGCCTTCCCGCACCAGCTCTCCGGCGGCATGTGCCAGCGCGCGATGATCGCGATGGCGATCGCTTGCAACCCGCGGCTGCTGATCGCCGACGAGCCCACGACCGCCCTCGACGTCACGATCCAGCGGCAGATCCTGGATTTGCTGACCGGTTTGCAGCGGGATCGCGGGATGGGGCTGGTGCTCATCACGCACGACATGGGCGTGGTGGCGGAAACCGCCGACCGCGTGCAGGTGCTGTACGCCGGGCAGGTCGCCGAGGCGCAGCGCGCCGCCGGGCTGTTCGCGACGCCGCGCCACCCGTACACCGCGGCGCTGCTGGACGCGCTGCCGGAACGCGCGCTCGGCCGCGCCCGCCTGCCGACCATCCCCGGCCTGGTGCCCGGCATCGACGACCGCCCCGAAGGCTGCGTGTTCCACCCCCGCTGCCGTTTCGCCGATGCGCGCTGCGTCGCCGTCCGCCCCGGCTTCGACCCCGTTCCCGGCGGCCACGCAAGCTGCCACTACCCGCTCGACGAAGCAGGCCAGCCGACCGGCCGCGTCCCGGCTCGCGCGTCATGACCGCGCCTATCCTGGAAGCCCGGAGGTTGGTCCGGCACTACCCGGCGGGCGGCGGGCTGTTCGCCCCGAAAGGCACCGTGAAAGCCGTCGACGGCGTGTCCTTCAGCCTGCGCGCGGGCGAGACGCTGGCCATCGTCGGCGAGTCCGGCTGCGGCAAGTCGACCCTCGCGCGCATGGCGACCCTGATGGAGCCACCCACCGCCGGCGAGCTGCTGCTGGACGGCCAGACCACCGCGGGCGCCAGCCGAGGCGCCCTGCGCCGGCTGCAGCTGTCCAACCAGATGGTGTTCCAGAACCCCTACGGCTCGCTCAACCCGCGCCGCACCGTCGGCAGCATCCTCACCGAGCCGCTGGCCATCAACCGCCGCGGCGACCGTGCGGCGCAGGAGGCGGCCGCCCGCGGCATGATGGCCCGCGTCGGCCTGCGCCCCGACCATTACGGCCGCTACCCGCACATGTTCTCCGGCGGCCAGCGCCAGCGCATCGCCATCGCCCGCGCGCTGATGCTCAACCCCCGCGTGGTGACGGCGGACGAGCCGGTCTCGGCGCTGGACGTCTCCATCCAGGCCCAGGTGCTGAACCTGCTGATGGACCTGCAGGACGAGTTGCACCTTGCCTACCTGTTCATCAGCCACGATCTGTCGGTGGTGCGCCACATCGCCCGCGACGTCCTGGTCATGTATTGCGGCCGCCCGGCGGAGTTCGGCCCGAAACAGGCGATCTTCGACGCCCCGCGCCACCCGTACACGCGCGCGCTGCTCGCCGCCACGCCGACGGTGGCGGGCGCGCACCGGGTCCGCGCTGCGACGGTGCGGGGCGAACTGCCGTCGCCGCTCGACCCGCCGCCGGGCTGCGCGTTCGCCTCCCGCTGCCCGCACGCCACCCCGGTCTGCATCGCCGAGCGCCCGGCCTTGCGCCCGGTGGACGGCCGCGACGTGTCCTGCCACCACGCCGAGCGCATCTGAGGTGGCCCGCGTGCGCATCGCCTCGTTGAGCCTGCTGCTGCCGTACCTGCGGCCGTACGCCGCGCGGGCGGTCGGCGCCACGGCGGCGCTGACGATCGCCGCCTTGCTGGTGCTGGCGATCGGGCAAGGGCTGCGGCGGCTGATCGACCAGGGTTTCGCCGGCCGCGACCCGGCGTCGCTCAACGTCGCCGCCCTCGGCATGTTCGCCGTCGTCGCCGCCCTCGCGGTCGCCACCTACGCACGGTTTTACCTGGTGTCCTGGCTCGGCGAGCGCGTGGCGGCGGATTTGCGGCGGGACCTGTTCGCCCACGTCATCACCCTGTCGCCGGCGTTCTACGAAACGGCGCGAACCGGCGACATCCTCTCGCGCCTGACGGCCGACATCGGCGTGCTGCAGGCGCTGATCGGCTCGGCGATCTCGATGTGGCTGCGCAACGCGCTGCTGCTGGTTGGGGCATTGGCGATGCTGGTGGCGACCAGCGCCAAGCTGGCCGGCATCGTCGTAATCGTGGTGCCGCTGGTCGTGGTGCCGCTGATCGTGTTCGGCCGGCGCGAGAAGCGCCTGTCCCGCGCCGCCCAGGACCGGCTCGGCGACATCGGCGCCTACGCGGAGGAGACGCTGGCCGCCCTGCCCACCGTGCAGTCGTTCACCCACGAGGATGTCGACCGCCAGTTGTTCACCGACCGGGTGGAGCGCGCGGTCAACACGGCGCTGCAGCGCATCCGCACCCGGGCGCTGCTGATCCTGGTGGTGATCCTGCTCGGCTTCGGCGCCATCACCTTCAGCCTGTGGGTCGGTGGCCGCGACGTGATCGCCGGGCGGATGACGGGCGGCGACCTGTCGGCGTTCGTGTTCTACGCCGTGCTGCTCGCCACCTCCGGCGCCACCATGAGCGAGCTGTGGGGCGAGATGCAGCGCGCGTCCGGCGCCGCCGAGCGGCTGCTGGAACTGCTCGCCGAACGCCCGTCCATCGTGGCGCCTCCCGCCCCCGCCATCCTGCCCTGGCCCGCGCGCGGCGCCGTGGCGCTGGAGCGCGTGACGTTCCGCTACCCCGCCCGGCCCGCCGTGGCCGCCTTGCACGACGTGTCGCTGGACGTGGCGCCGGGCGAGACCGTGGCGCTGGTCGGCCCGTCCGGCGCCGGCAAGACGACCGTGTTCCAGCTGCTGCTGCGCTTCTACGACCCGCAATCCGGCCGCGTGCTGATCGACGGCGTCGACGCCGCCACCGCCGACCCGGCCGGCCTGCGCGCCCGCATCGCCACCGTCCCGCAGGACCCGGTGATCTTCAGCGCCGACGCGTGGGAGAACATCCGCTACGGCCGCCCCGACGCTTCCGACGCCGACGTGCGCCGCGCGGTCGAGGCCGCCTCCGCCGAGTTCCTGCTCGACCTGCCGGACGGGCTCGGCACTTTCCTAGGCGAGAAGGGCGTGCGGCTGTCCGGCGGCCAGCGCCAGCGCGTCGCCATCGCCCGCGCGATCCTGCGGGACGCGCCGATCCTGCTGCTGGACGAGGCCACCAGCGCGCTGGACGCGGAATCCGAGCAGGCGGTGCAGCACGCGCTGGCGGTGCTGGCGCGGGACCGCACGACGATCGTGGTGGCGCACCGGCTGGCCACGGTGCGCCGCGCCGACCGGATCGTGGTGATCGAAGCCGGCCGGGTGGTGGCGACCGGGCGGCACGACGCGCTGGTGCGGGAGAACGGGCTGTACGCCCGGTTGGCGGCGCTGCAGTTCGACACGGCGTAGCTCGAACGCATCCTTTGCCCGGTTGCCCCGTTGTTTCCCCGACCGATCCAGCGGAGGCATCCCATGATTTCGACCCGGCTGCATGGACTGATCGACTACGCCGTGGCCTCGCTGCTCGGCGGTCTCGCCACCTCCAGTTCGTTCCCGCCGCCGGTGCGCCGGGTGCTCGGAGGCGCCAGCGCCTACCATCTCGGCTACACGCCCCTGACGGATTTCGAGGCCGGCGTGCAAGCCCGGATCAACATGCGCCAGCACCTGGCGCTCGACGCCATCGGCGGGGCGGCGCTCATCGGCGCGGGCCTGCTGATGCGCCGGCAGCCCGACCGGGCGCGTGGGTTGCTGATCGCCGCGGGCATGTCGGAACTGGCGGTGGTCGCCTTCAGCAGCGCCACGCCGGTCAGCGGCCCTGGGCAGGGTGGCGGTGCGGTCGAGCGGTTGCTGGGCCCGGCGACGGAGGTGTCCGAGCAGGTGAGCTACCAGCCGCTCGACACGCCCAAGCCGGTCGCAGACGACGTTTTCATCGTCGATAGCGTGCTGCCCGGCATCGTCGGCAAGGTCATACCGGTACGGATGACGCTGGTTCGGCTGCCGAATGGCGACCTGCTGCTGCATTCGCCCACGCGGTTCAGCCTCCGCCTCAAGGAGGAGGTCGAACAGCTCGGCCGCATCCGCCACCTGGTCGCGCCCAACTTCGCGCACTGGATGTTCCTGAAGGACTGGCAGGATTCGTGCCCGGAGGCGACGACTTGGGCTGCACCCGGCCTGCGCCGCCGGTCGCAGGTGCGCAAAAGCGGCGTGCGGCTGGACCACGACCTGTCCGGCACCGCCCCGCCCGAGTGGGGCGGCGCCGTGGAGCAAGCCATGGTGCCGGGCGGGTTGGGCTTCCGTGAGGTCGCGTTCTTTCACCGGCCTACGCGCACGCTGGTGCTCACGGACCTCGTCATGAACCTCGAAGCGGCGAAGCTGCCATCCGTCATGCGCCCGCTGGTTCGGCTGTTCGGCTTGATGGCGCCGGACGGCATGCCGCTGCCCTACGTGCGGGCCATCGTCAAGCTGCGCCATGCGGAGGCGGCACGGGCCGCGTCACGGCTGCTCGACCTGCGGCCCGAGCGGGTCATCTTCGCGCACGGGCAATGGTTCGAGCGGGACGGCGCAGCGGCGCTTCGCCGGTCGTTCCGCTGGCTGGTCTGATCCAGTCAGCGCACCGGCGTCACCGCCGCATCGAACAGCAGCAGCGCCCGGGGCGGCTGGTTGGCATTGTCCGGCTCTCCGATCGCGCCGGTCACGGACACGCGGGCGCCGACGAGGGCGCTGTTGATCCAGATCGGCATCAGTCCGACCTGCTGTTCCGTGACGCGCTGGCCGCCGGACCGGGCCACGCAGACCGGCGCATCGAGTTTGAGCAGCGGGTAGTCGTACCGCGGGTCGTGCGCCGGGTCCTTGCCATATCCGGGTGGCCCGTACGCCTTCGCGATGCCGAGCTGCCCGGTGAGCGTGACCTTCCGGTCGGGCTCGAAGCAGGGCTGGTCCTCGGCTGGGCTCGCCGCATCCGCGTCCTTGAAATCGATGTTGGGAACGATGAACACGCCGTAGCCATGCCTGCTGTCGCCGTCGTAGGTGACGATGGACGTGTTGCGGAACGTCTGGAGGACGGTGACGCGCATGCCGGGCGTGATGTCCTGGCATCCTCCCAGCACGCTGTCGCGGGTGGCGGCATCGGCATTCGGGCCCTTGGCGGCGCGGCTGCTGCCGTCCGGCAAGATGAGGTCGGCCAGCGGCTTCGACCACGTGCACATCGTGCCCGGCCTGGTCGCGACCAGTATCTTCGCGGCGGCAGCACCTGTCGCGCCGACAGTTGCTGCCATCAGCGCGACCGTCGCGAAGGGAAGTCGCATAAACCGAGTCCGCCTTGTTCAGCAGCCTTGAAACCGGATGTCCGTATGCCGCCAACAGGCCTGCCACGTTTGAACGCAACGCGGTTGGGCGAGATCGGTTTGGCACCCGGGAGTTAGGCGCGCGTCGGTCGACGACGCCCGGCGCATCAGACGGCGCGGAGCACCACGCGGCCGGTCACCTGGCCGTCGCGCAGCCGCATCAGCGCCGCGTTGGCCTGCGGCATCGGCACCGTCGAGACCGGGGTCGGCGCGACCTTGCCGCCCTGCGCCAACGCCACCAGTTCGCGCAGCTCCTTCGGGTTGCCGACGTAGCTGCCGCGCACCGTCAGCTCGCGCATCGCCATGATCGGCAGCGGGAGCGTGAGTTCGCCGCCGAACAGCCCGACCTGGATCAGCTTGCCGCCCTTGCTCAGCGCGCCGAAGGCGAAGCGGGCGGTGGCGGTGCCGTTGACCAGGTCGATGACGGCCATCACCGGGCCGCCGCACGCGTCGAGGATGGCGGCGGTCACGTCGTTGGCGGCGCCGTCGATCGCCTTGGTGGCGCCGGCCGCCAGCGCCGCATCACGCTTCTCCGGGCTGATGTCGACCGTGGCGATGCGGCCGTGCCCCATCGCCCGCAAGATCGAGATCGCCGCCAGCCCCAGCCCGCCCGCGCCGACCAGCACGACCCATTCCTCGGGGGCGAGCGGCATAATCTTCTTGATGGCGGAGAACACGGTGATGCCGCTGCAGGCATAAGTCGCGGCGAGCGCCGGGTCGACGATTCCAGGGTCGACCAGGTGGCGTGGTGCCGGGGCCACCACGTGGGTCGCGTAGCCGCCGTTCTGGTGCACGCCGATGCTGCGGCCCTGGAGGCACATGTTGTCCTCTTCCGCCAAGCAGCGCTCGCAGTGGCCGCAGCCGACCCAAGGAAACACGATCCGCACGTCGCCGACCGACACGCCGGTGGCGTCCGGGCCGAGCTTGGCAACCCGGCCGACGATCTCGTGCCCCATCGCCAGCGGCAGCACCACGCCGCGGTCCTTCAGCGACATGCGCTTGCCGCCGCCGATGTCGTAGTAGCCGTCCCAGATATGCAGGTCGGAGTGGCATACGCCGCAATGCGTCACCTCCAGCAGCACCTGCGTGCCGGTCGGCTCCGGCGTGGGCCACTCCAGCTCCTGCAGGTCGGCCCCATTCTCGACCACGGCCCATGCGAGCATCCGACGTCTCCCCGGTTTGGTTTGGGACGATGACACGCGCTCCACGGCGGCGCGTCAACGGGCCTGCCTTATCGACGACGGGGGTCCAGCGCGTCGCGGAGGCCGTCGCCGACCAGGTTGAAGGCGAGCACGGCGAGGAAGATGGCGGCGCCAGGAAAGATCGCCAGCCACGGCGCCTGCGTCAGGAAACGTTGTGCCGCGTTCAACGACGAGCCCCAGCTCGGGTCCGGCGGCTGCTGGCCGAGGCCGAGGAACGACAGGCTGGCCTCGGCGATGATCGCGGCGGCGATGGCGAGGGTCGCCTGCACCAGCACCGGCGGCACGATGTTGGGCAGCACGTGGCGCACCGCGACGCGCCAGGGCGGGTTGCCCAGCGCCCGGGCGGCCTCGACGTAGTCGTTGGCGGCGGCGTCCATCGTGGCGCCGCGCGCGACCCGCACGAACACCGGCGCCGCCGTCACGCCGATGGCGATCATGGCGTTGGCCAGCGACGGCCCGAGGAAGGCGGCGAGCGCGATGGCGAGGATCAGGAACGGGCACGCCAGCATCGCGTCGGCCACGCGCCCGATCGCGGCGTCGGTCCAGCCGCCCGCGAACCCGGCGAGCAGCCCGAGCGGCACCCCTGCCCCGGCGGCGATGGCGACCGACACCAGCCCGGCCAGCAAGCTCGCCCGCGCGCCGAACACCACGCGGGACAGCACGTCGCGCCCGTTCTCGTCCGTCCCCATCCAGTGCAGCGCGGACGGCGCCTTGCGAATGACGCTGTAGCTCTGCTGCGACGGGTTGTAGGGCGCGACCAGGGGGGCTGCGGCGGCGATGGCGATGAACATCACGATGACGGCCAAGCCCGCGACCGCGGCCGGGCGCCGGGAGAAGCGGGCGAAGGCGAGCCGGGCGGGGCTGCGCGTCACGCCGCGCGGAGCCGCGGGTTCGCCAGCACGTACAGCACGTCGGCGAGCACGTTCAGCAGGATGAACAAGGTCGCCGTCACCATGATGACGCCCTGCACGACCGGGTAGTCGCGGTTGAACACGGCGTCCACGACCAGCTTGCCGAAGCCGGGGATGCTGAACACCTGCTCCGTCAGCACGGCGCCGGAGAACAGCGTGCCGAGTTCCAGCGCGCCGAGGGTGATGACCGGCACCAGCGCGTTGCGCAGGGCGTGGCGGACCACGACGCCCCACTCGTTCACCCCCTTCGCCCGCGCGGTGCGGACGTAGTCCTGGTCGAGCGCCGTCAGCATGGCGCTGCGGGTGTGGCGCATCAGCACGGCGGCGATAGCGTTGCCGAGCACGAAGGCGGGCATGACCGTGGTGGCCAGCGACTGCCGCCAGTCTTCGGTAAGCGGGACGTAGCCCGACGGCGGCAGCCAGCCGAGATGCACCGACACGAGCAGGATCAGCATGATGCCGAGCCAGAAGTTCGGCGTGGACAGCCCAGCGAGGCCGACCAGGTTGGCGACGTAGTCGAGCGGGCGGTTGCGGTACGCCGCCGACAGCACGCCCATCGGCACGCCGATCAGCAGCGCGAAGGCGAACGCCATCGCGCCGAGCTGCAAGGTCACCGGCAGTTTCGCGAGCACCAGTTGCGCCACCGGGGTGCGGATGCGCCAGCTGAAGCCGAGGTCGCCGTGCAGGACGCCGCCAGCCCAGTGCAGGTACTGGAGCGGCAGCGGCCGGTCGAGCCACAGTTCGGCGCGAATTTGCGCGAGCACCTGGGGGTTGGCGCCCTCCTCGCCGGCCAGGACCAGCGCCGGGTCGCCGGGCATGAGCTGCTGCAGGCCGAACACGAGGACGCTGACGAGCAGCAGGGTCGGGACGACCTGCAGCAGGCGGTTGCGAAGCGGGGCGTTCACGGCGCCAGGGACACGCCCTGCAGGCGGATCAGGCCGTCCGCGACCGGGCGGAACCCGGCGATCCGGGCGGACATGCCGAACAGGTTCCGGAGCACCCACAGGTACTCGATGGGAAGATCGCGCCGCTCCAGTTCCGCGACCTCGGCGTAGCTCGCGCGGCGCTTGGCGAGATCGGTTTGCGCGCGGGCGTCATCGAGCAGGCGGTCCATCGCCAGGTTCGCGTAGCGGCCGTAGTTCTGCGCGCCGCCGGTGTGCAGGAATGTCCACAGGTTGCCGTCCGCATCGACACGGCCCGACCAGGCGAGCAGGTAGGCCTCGAACCCGCCCCGCTCGGCGTTGTCCAGCGAGGCCGCGAACTCCATTGCAGTGATGCGAACGTCGAACCCGGCCTCGGCCGCCATCGATTGGATGATCTCGGCGACCTGGCGCAGGTCGGGGTTGTTCGGCGTGATCAGGGTGATCGGCAGCGGGGCGGTCACGCCTGCCGCCTTCAGCAGCGCCTTGGCCTTGCCCACGTCGCGCGCGGTCGGCTCGACGCCGCGCGCGTAGAACGGGCTCTCCTTCGGCACCGCCTGGGCAGTGGTGTCGAACATGCCGTTGTACGCCACCTGGATCAGCGCCTCGTGGTCGATCGACAAATCGAACGCCTGCCGCACCCGCGCATCCCGCCCGAGCGGCGTGGCGGCGCGCGGGCCGTTGCCGAGGTTGAACGTGAGCCCCTTATCTCGACTTTCCGCAATTTCCGGTTTGTGCCGTCTATGTGGCGGTCCAGAAGATATCCTCGGCGGCGATGAATTCGAGGGCGCGATCGAGCGATAGAACCGCGCGTCCGAGGGGGCCACCGCTGATCC